>Ga0247782_1000052_pt1 | contig 165103 bp, 110 predicted proteins | sample UWRJL019104C5_FD_179928 | JGI IMG/M metagenome (GOLD analysis project Ga0247782, IMG submission 179928) | Plant litter microbial communities from Arlington Agricultural Research Station in Wisconsin, United States - UWRJ-L019-104C-5 | ecosystem: Environmental > Terrestrial > Plant litter >... | reverse complement strand
AAAAATTAAAAAAAAAAAAAAAAAAAAAAGGCTTTCTGTATCGCAGTTCCTTAGATAATGCAAGTCTGTACAGCATACCTCTGCGTTCTTCTTTTTGCAGTTTGATTTGGTACGAATTTGAGATAAGCGCCAGCACTTGCCTACCTATCTGTAAGTACATTGAGGTAGGTAGGTACTGGTACCCGATGTAGGTGTTATCGAGGCATGTGTATGTTCATTTGGTAGACATGAGGGAGGTAACGAGTGCATGTATTACCTAGTGGCCTCACATTTTTCCCATTCAACGCTGACCCACAATGAGGTCGCGTTCTCCCGTGGGTAGCGCCTGCAGAACTTGTATGTACATATTTCTTTATTGTACCTATGAACATGTACCCATGTACTATACTTCTTGACATGGATGTAGGTAATCCAGAATCAAAGTGGACCTTCCCCCTTTCCCCTTTTAGGATCTGTAGCCCCTTCCCTCTTCCCGACTGCTCGATCGGTAGTGGGCACCGATTCATACTCGCTGTTGTCTGTTTCGACTTTTCTCACACATTCTCCCTACTCGCACCTCACTCTTTCCCACCCGTTCCTGATCATTCAGATCTTCCAAGGGAGGACACCAGCAGTAGACACAGGGAGACAACTAGATTGTGTCTTGTCACTCGTTAATCGCAATCGTTACTCTTGCCTTTAGTCTTTGAGTTTTTGTTCGCGGCCGCCTAGCAATTTCGATAACCTCTCGCGACAGCGCCAACAACCCCAACACCGAAAGAACAAACCCCAACGAAAAACAAGCACATCGATCGTTTATAATTAAAAACACAACACAGTCATAGACCTACGCTGTGCCTAGAGACGCCCCGAGGAATTTACGGGTATCAAGGGAATGATCCAAAAGAGGTGAGGGCAGCATTTTCCTACCAACCTGTCGAACCCACCGTATTATGTTTACAGCGTCGGCTGTATACTTGTTGGTATAGACGATGCATCGTGACACCCTCATCTGGCCAACTAAGACCTAAAGACACAACGTAAACACGATATCGAACTTGAATGCCATATCCAACCATAGCCGGTGCATGACTGCTTGGCATTGTTGCTGTTCATTCCCTTTTGTCTTTGTTTGCTTTCTGGGTCCGTCAGCTAAAACTAATTGTATTGATAGGCTTGCACGACTTTAGTTCACACGCGGCCCCTTCCGGACACGTACAGTCAAGCATCAATCCCAGCTAATCAATTCTCGCGGATCCATTTGAGACCAACTCAATTTCCTCGTCGTGGCCGGCCACACCTCGCTCTTACCAAACTGATAATTATTAATCGATAACTATCTCATCCAGGCGTCTGCCGTCGTCAATGAGTGAAGTTGGTATGTTGCATTCGCTTGAAGAACCAAGGATCGATTGGAACAATGGGTTGACGCGCTTTATAGTAGAATAAGTGATCCTTTGATCTCTATACGTTTGCCAACTGCAAAGATGGCCTATCCAGGCGGCGGCGGTGGTGGTGGTCAACACGACTATCACGACGGCTACGGCCAGAACACCGACTCGTACTATCAAGATAATCAGAACGGTCAGTACTATGACCAGCATGACCAACATGGACAACATCAAAATTCAGGCTATGATGCGCATGGTCAGCATAATGATGGTTATTATGACGAATCGTAAGCTGCATTATCCCGCAAACACGGCCGTAATAACGTCCCACAAGAAGCTAACATGGCCGAACAGCGGCTATTACAATGCAGACGCAAATAACCCGTATCACCAAGACGGTGGATACTACGATAACAATGGCCATGATCGGTACCAAAACGACTACTATGACGATGGTAACGGTTACTACGACCAATATGCTCAGAATGGCCAAGGCCGGCGTCGTGGTGATTCAGAAGAAGAATCGGAAACTTTCAGCGACTTCACAATGAGGTCTGACATGGCTCGTGCTACCGATATGGATTATTATGGCCGCGGTGATGAACGCTATAATAGCTACAACGATGGACAGGGCCGAGGTTATCGTCCCCCTTCATCACAAATTTCGTATGGTGGAAATCGATCCTCAGGTGCTTCTACTCCTAATTACGGAATGGATTATGGCGGCGCAATCCCTAACGATAATCGGTCTCGCGAGCCATATCCTGCCTGGACATCCGATGCTCAGATCCCTCTGTCTAAAGAGGAGATTGAGGACATTTTCCTTGATCTGTCCGCGAAGTTCGGCTTTCAACGAGATAGCATGCGGAATATGTACGACCATTTTATGACGTTGCTAGACTCTCGCGCCTCGCGTATGACGCCAAATCAGGCCTTGTTGTCGCTCCACGCTGACTACATCGGCGGCGATAACGCTAATTATCGCAAGTGGTACTTTGCTGCCCATCTTGATCTGGACGATGCCGTTGGTTTTGCGAACATGGGCGGCAAGAAAGGTCGAAGATTCAAGAAGAAGGCCAACAAGGGCAAAAAGGGCGATCAGAACGAAGAGCAGGTTCTCGAAGATCTTGAGGGAGATGACAGCCTCGAGGCTGCCGAATATCGGTGGAAGACGCGTATGAACCGCATGTCCCAACATGACCGCGTCCGTCAAATTGCTCTCTATCTCATGTGTTGGGGAGAAGCGAACCAAGTTCGCTTTATGCCCGAGTGCCTCTGTTTTATCTTCAAGTGCGCTGATGACTATCTGAACTCTCCCGCATGCCAGAACATGGTGGAGCCAGTCGACGAAGGCACCTTTCTCAACAACGTCATCACTCCTCTGTATCAATATTGCCGAGACCAAGGATATGAGATCTCTAACGGTGTTTATGTCCGACGGGAACGTGATCACAATCAGATCATTGGATACGATGACTGCAATCAGCTGTTCTGGTACCCCGAAGGCATCGAGCGCATTGTTCTCGAAGATAAGAGCAAACTGATCGATGTACCACCACAGGAGAGGTACTTGAAGCTGAAGGATGTGAATTGGAAGAAATGCTTCTTCAAGACGTACAAGGAGACTCGGTCCTGGTTCCATTTGATTGTTAATTTCAACCGCATTTGGGTTATCCATTTGACGATCTTCTGGTTCTACACAGCTTACAACGCCCCAACCTTGTTGGTCGGACCGTCATATGAGCAACAAGTGAACCAGCAACCCCAATCCTCAGCTCAGTTCTCCATCGTCGCTATTGGCGGCGGTATCGCTACTCTGATCCAAATCCTAGCAACTTGTGCGGAGTGGGCGTACGTGCCTAGGCGTTGGGCTGGTGCTCAACATCTGACAAAGCGTCTCCTGTTCCTCCTGGTTGTTTTCGCTCTCAACGTTGGTCCCAGTGTCTACATCTTTGGTGTACCAGGTGCTCAGACCAGTGCCGCCGGCAAACCAATCGCCATTGTCCAGTTTATCATTGCCATCATAACCTACATCTTCTTCTCCATTATGCCTCTCGGTGCCCTCTTCGGCAGCTATTTGACGAAGAACTCTCGCCGCTACGTCGCGAGTCAAACTTTCACAGCGAGTTGGCCGCACCTTAAAGGAAACGACCGTGCATTGTCATATTTCCTCTGGGTTGCTGTCTTCGGTGCGAAATTTGGTGAATCGTACAAATATCTGACCCTGTCGTTCCGAGATGCTCTTCGATATGCATGGCTTTTGAATGTGGACAGCTGCTTGGGAGATGCCCAGATAGGGAAGATCCTTTGCCAAAACCAGCCTACGGTGCTCATCATTCTGATGATAGTTGTGGATCTGTTCTTCTTCTTCTTGGATACTTACCTGTGGTACGTCCTGATCAATACCGTGTTCTCTATTGCCCGATCGTTCTACCTCGGTTCCTCAATCTTGACGCCTTGGCGAAACATCTTCTCTCGCCTTCCGAAGCGTATTTACTCGAAGATCCTCGCGACAACTGATATGGAGATCAAATACAAGCCAAAGGTGTTGATTTCTCAGATCTGGAATGCCATCGTAATCTCCATGTACCGGGAGCATCTGCTAGCCATTGACCATGTGCAAAAGCTTCTGTATCATCAGGTACCGTCTGAGCAGGAAGGCAAGCGCACCCTCCGAGCTCCGACTTTCTTTGTTTCTCAGGAGGATCACTCATTCAAGACGGAATTCTTCCCAACTCACAGTGAAGCTGAACGACGATTGTCTTTCTTTGCTCACTCAATGTCAATGCCTATTCCGGAACCTCTACCTGTCGATAACATGCCGACCTTCTGTGTTCTGATCCCCCACTACGGTGAAAAGATTCTACTTTCACTAAGAGAGATCATTCGTGAGGACGAGCCTTACTCGCGCGTCACGATGTTGGAATATCTGAAACAGCTGCATCCCCACGAATGGGACTGCTTTGTTAAAGACACGAAAATCCTTGCCGACGAGACCTCGCAATTTAATGGAGACTACGAGAAGAACGAGAAGGACGATGCCAAGAGCAAAATTGACGACCTACCGTTCTACTGCATTGGATTCAAATCTTCAGCTCCCGAGTATACGTTGAGAACCAGAATCTGGGCATCCCTCCGCTCACAAACACTCTACCGTACCATTTCTGGCTTCATGAATTATAGTCGCGCTATCAAGCTCCTGTACCGTGTCGAGAATCCTGAGGTTGTACAGATGTTTGGTGGTAACTCTGACAAGCTGGAGCGTGAGCTGGAGAGGATGGCTCGGAGAAAGTTCAAGCTTATCGTTTCCATGCAGAGATACGCAAAGTTCAAGAAGGAGGAAATGGAGAATGCCGAATTCCTTCTCCGAGCATATCCCGACTTGCAGATCGCCTACCTCGATGAGGAACCTCCTGTAGCGGAGGGTGAAGAACCACGTATCTTTTCGGCTTTGATTGACGGTCACTCTGAGCTCCTAGAATCTGGTTTGAGAAAGCCAAAGTTCAGAATTCAGCTCTCTGGCAACCCAGTACTTGGTGACGGCAAATCTGATAACCAAAATCATGCTATCATCTTCTACCGCGGCGAGTACATCCAGCTCATTGATGCTAATCAGGACAACTACTTGGAAGAATGTCTAAAGATCCGCTCTGTCTTGGCCGAGTTCGAAGAGATGAAGACAGACAATGTTTCTCCTTATACTCCCGGTGTCAAGAACGAGTCCAATGCGCCTGTTGCTATTCTGGGTGCGCGTGAGTACATTTTCTCCGAGAACATTGGTATCCTCGGTGATGTTGCTGCCGGTAAGGAACAGACATTCGGTACCCTGTTTGCTAGAACTCTGGCCCAAATCGGTGGTAAACTGCACTATGGTCATCCCGATTTCCTGAACGGCATCTTCATGACTACCCGAGGAGGTGTATCGAAAGCGCAGAAGGGTCTCCACTTGAACGAGGATATTTACGCTGGCATGACGGCTATGTTGCGCGGTGGGCGTATCAAGCATTGCGAGTATTACCAGTGTGGTAAGGGTCGTGATTTAGGTTTCGGCTCTATCCTCAACTTCACAACCAAGATTGGCACTGGTATGGGTGAGCAGCTGCTGTCCCGTGAATACTATTATCTCGGCACGCAATTACCTCTGGACCGTTTCCTATCGTTCTACTATGCCCATGGTGGTTTCCACGTGCAGAACATTTTCATTCTTCTTTCCCTGCAGATCTTCATGCTTGTCTCTATCAACATTGGAGCTGTCCGCCACGAAACAATTGCTTGCGACTACAACCCCGCCGTTCCCATCACTGACTCCCTCTTCCCGACTGGTTGCAACAACACGGACGCCCTCATGGACTGGATGTGGCGCTGTGTCATCTCCATTTTCGTTGTCTTCTTCCTTGCGTACATTCCCCTGGTCGTTCAAGAACTTACAGAGCGTGGTGTGCTTCGCGCCGCTACTCGTTTCTCCAAGCAATTCTTCTCGGGCTCTCCTCTTTTCGAGGTCTTTGTGACTCAAATCTATGCGAACTCGGTCACACAAGATCTCTCTTTTGGCGGTGCCCGTTACATTGGAACTGGTCGTGGTTTCGCTACAGCACGTATCCCCTTCGGAGTCCTGTATTCGCGCTTCGCGGGCCCGTGTATCTACATGGGATCTAGGCTGCTGCTATGCTTGCTTTTTGCCTCGTTAACTGTTTGGCAAGCTGCTCTCATCTACTTCTGGGTGTCGCTCACTGCCTTGGTCATCTGCCCATTCCTCTACAATCCGCACCAGTTTGCTTGGAATGACTTCTTCATCGATTATCGCGACTTCCTCCGCTGGCTATCGCGTGGTAATTCCCGATCGCACTCGTCTTCGTGGATCGCCTTCTGCCGACTATCTCGAACAAGAATCACAGGTTATAAGCGCAAAGCTTTAGGTGACCCATCAGCTAAGTTATCTGCCGACGTCCCACGTGCAGCCATCACCAACGTTTTCTTCGGCGAGATTATTTCTCCGCTACTTCTGGTCGCCTCAACCCTCATTCCGTATCTGTTTATCAACGCCCAGACCGGTGTGGTTGACAACGATAAGTCGGCCAAAGCAACTGCGTCACTTATCCGTGTGGCTATTGTTGCATTTGCGCCAATTGCCATCAACGCTGGTGTTCTATTCTTCTTTTTCTCCTTGGCATGCTGTGCTGGTCCTCTTCTCAGCATGTGCTGCAAGAAATTCGGAAGCGTCCTGGCAGCGATTGCGCATGCCATCGCGGTCATCGCTCTTCTCATCTTCTTTGAGGTTATGTTCTTCCTCGAGGGCTTTGACTTCACCAAGACCCTCCTAGGAATGATCACGGTTGTTGCCATCCAGCGTTTTGTGCTCAAGCTGATCATCTCCACGGCTCTAACCCGTGAGCTCAAGACGGACCAGGCCAACATCGCATTCTGGACGGGCAATTGGTATTCTATGGGTTGGCACACCATTTCTCAGCCTGCTCGCGAATTCCTGTGCAAGATCACAGAGTTGAGCATGTTCGCCGCCGACTTCATTCTTGGCCATGTTCTGCTCTTCTTGATGCTTCCCATCATCCTCGTCCCACAGGTTGACAAGTTGCATTCCATTATGCTGTTCTGGCTGCGCCCAAGGTATGTCAATATTCTGCTTATTGTACTCGTTGCTGTCATCTAAACTAACGCCTCATCGTAGTCGTCAAATCCGCCCGCCAATCTACTCGATGAAGCAGTCTAAGCTCCGCCGGAGACGGGTAATCCGTTATGCAGTGTTATACTTCACCCTATTAGTCGTGTTCGTTGCGCTCATCGTCGGGCCTGCCGTTGGTCGCAAGATGATTATCAGCGACAAGCTGGTCAAGGACTTGAACAAGCAGTTGCCCTTCCCCTTACTTCAGCCTGATAACTGGCACCTGAGGGACAACACCAAGAACCACACCGAAACCGGTACTAAGTCGCCGGGTTACTCGGGGCCTGGTACGGCCTCGTGGACCAAGCCTGATGGCCCGGCGAAGACCGATTCAGCGGATGAAAAGAAGTTTAGGTTTCTCTAGATGCTTGTTTTAGCGCTCCTGTATCATAATAAGATGGCGTTGTGCCAATGAGTGACGGTTTTATTATTTTATTCGTCTACCTGTCTATTCCTCCTGGTGTTCCCTGGGTCAAAGTGGCTGCAAAGGAGGCTATACTCGCCGTCGATGCCCGATGGTTTTGTAATGTAAGGATGTGGCATGGCACACATTTACCAACTCTTTGCCGTTCTGTTCCATTAGACTTGCAGGCATAAATATATATTTGGTTTCTGGAGACGATGAGACTGCTCTCAATGTTGCACTGTCGTTAACGTCAAAGCGAACTTTCGCCAACCTTCGTTGTCCATAAACCGACCATACAGTCATTCGCTTGGTATCACAATCCATCCGGCAGCTGGAGTCGGCAATATTTGGTAATTATGCAGGATAGTAGCATGTTACGTGGAGGCTTCTATGGAGTGCACAGCCCCTAAGTAGGCTGGGCCGTGGACAAGATTATCATTATACTTGGCATAGCTGTTGTCAGAGCTTTCACGGCTAAGAGACCCGTTGCCACCGCTATGGCTAAAGAAAGAAGGAAGACACCCAAGTAGAAAGCTTCGACAGGACGCGAAAAAAGGCCGTGCTTGACGTCGTTCCTCCCATTGCCCTCCTTCCCAACCTTGACGCCGAATTGCGGCACGTACTTAAAGTCGAACTTGGACCCTCCTTTGAGGCTATTCTGGATGACTGCCGAATGTAAAAGATGCCTCCAATGCTTTTTTTACGAAATTTCAAAAGCGTCAGCAGGGAACGGGGGGAGATATTGCAGAGCTAGCTGGGACTCAACTCACCTCGACAACCCAGCGATCAAACTTAGGGCTCAGCCGTTGAGCTCGCGCGAGGGCACTTACGGTCCAGCAATGGCCCTGAAAACACGCGTACGAGACCCATCCGGGTCGACCCATCTCGAGCTGATCACACAACTCGTCGCCGTTCAAGACGCGACTCCCTGCCTCGATGAAACCCTTGGAGATGTTGAAAGGAGGTAAGTCGACTAAGCATTTAACGAAGTTGTGGCATACCACAAGGCTGGTCTCCGTGACGGCTAGTTCGTGTACTAGCATCGACTCCATGGTCGCTTTGGCTCGGCGGGCGGAAGAGAAGTACGAGTCCGGCGTGCCGAGGAGGTAGGCCAGGTATCGGAAGAGCGCGACATAGTCTTCGATTTCTTGTGTACGGGGGAAGATGCCCATGCGCGGGAGCTGTAGGTACGCGTGGTTGCAGCAGAAGGTGCAGATGGAGTGGATGCTGTCCAGCGTGTTGATCGGCTCGCCGTATTTCTCCACGTCGAAGTACCTACCCGGCTGCTGCTGCGTGGAGGCCAGTTTGCTTATCCGCTGCTGCACCGACGCGTGCAGCAGCCGCACCCGGACCGTCGACTCGTGCCCGCTCCCGCCCGGCTTGATGGCCGATACGGATGCCGTCGCCTGCAGCAGCCACTGGAACGTCTCCAGGAACCGGTGCAGGAGAACCCGCGTCGAGAAACCGCCCGTGCGGACTAGGACTTCGACGACGCCCGACTGTGTGTGCCCGTGTGTGAGAAAAAAGAAGAAAAAAGGGTCTATGTTGGAAAAAAGATTTTCGTCCTGTTATTTATGCGGCTTTGAACTTACCGCAGCGCTGTTCTCCCCAACGAAAGCCTGCAACGCGAACCCAACTAAATTGGCCGCCGCATATCTGTAGAAAAACCGCTGGCCGCGCTCCAGCTGGTCCCAGTCCACCCATTCGGGGACCGTGTTCACCTGCGTCCAGAACTCGGTGAGTTCCTCGTAGCGTGCGTGGTTGTCCTTCAGCAGCTGATACAGGTCCGTCTTCGTCCCCTTGTCTTTGTTGGTGAGATCCTGGCTTTTGGCGATGCTCTGAAGCCTTTCCAGCGTCCTGGCACCCAACTCGTCATATTGGTAGCGCAGGGGATCTGTCTTTGATCTGAACAGATGCTCCTCCGTCCATTCGAATGTATACGGGCCTGAGCGTTGCTGGCTCCCGATCTTCTCTTCTTCTGCTTTTGCTTTTGTTTTGTTGTCCATTGTGTCTATACTACGGGTACTCCGTTTCGAAGGCTCTAGGGAAATGCAATAGTTCTTGCTAGGTTCGGTCATGGGGAGCGCGTGTGCTTGTGTGTATGGGGTGTGTCCTTGTATTTGTGGTACCTACTCAGCTCTTCTTTGCGCCCGGGTGCGCCGACAGACGGTTTGATAGTTAGTGGTCGAGATATCTGGGTGTGCTGCACGTGAAAAATCGTGGCGCAGTGCATTTCTTCATCACACTATTACCTAAATGCATAGTTACGTACAGCAAGGCTGACTGCATGAATTGTGAATAACTTGATGAGATGGGTCTACGAGATGATCACCGCGAAGCCCGAGTCTTGTTAGATAGACGGATTGGTAGAAGTTGATAATACCCTGTCGATCAGCTTCCCACCATTGGCGTTACTGCTGACATGGGGCTCTTTTTCCATGTTGAAGTTGTGGATAATCCCTAAACCACATCTAGTAAAACCGTGTACTCATGTACTGAGAATAATATTCTTGGCGCGAATGGAATGAGAAGTAACAAGCTGCGGTTCGGCTGATGTGAGACGACTATGTTACGCAGTTTGCTTTTCCGTATGATTGCTGGTCAGAAAGCCGGCCCCACGCGGAGAGTTTATAGATAGACTTATAGCGGAAGTGCGGAAACGTAATAGCGAACCAGATCGCCTCTCTCTTTTTGTTCTAATATTGATTCGATTACTGCAGACGTTTGATAGTTAGATGAGAGTCCGTGTATATGTGACCAATAAGGAGACAAAGGTTAGATCGTTAGTGGGTTTGGAAATGGGGCTGCCGAGGGGGGCGCTAGGAGAACACCGAGATAGAGGTGAAGGATGGGTATAGAAACTAGAGCCGAATAACTTCAGCTCAGCTATTATGCTGCCTGGCGCTGCTAGGGTGAGTCACCAGAGGCCTCTGTTTCTAAGCCGAGTGGGAATCGGTACGTAATAAGTCTCTCACCGCTAGCCAGGAGCCTCGTGAAAGGGTGCAGGAAGAGAATAGTCTATAGTTAGAATAATTCATATCTACTTATGTATACATATACATATACAGGTATGTATCGGCCATTTCCCTTCATACTAGGTAGCTCCATTCATCCCCCCCCTTTATATCCTTAACTTTTTTGATCATGGCCTATGTTGATGAGACACCATTCAAGCCCCTGTGGCAGGCGAAGATGGCTGATGAGGTTGGAGAACCCAAGTATGAGATAGTTCGGATCCCAGACATGTTCGTGTCTTTCCTCGCAGAGGCACCCAGGGTGAATCCAAACTACGTTTGGGTGAAACCGCAGGCCGAAGCCTGGTTCTCTGAGTAAGTAGTCCATTATCGTCTCTAATATCGACGACGCTGTGGTTGCTGAGGCGGGATGCAATTATCTAGTTTCTGTTCGTACGACAAGCGAATGTTAAACATACTGAAGAAGTGCGACGCTTCTTACTTCGTAGCCGTCGTGGCGCCGGAAGCCGGTCCCAAGGAGTATCGGACATTGTGCGATTGGATGAATTGGGTAGGTAAATACAGATTACAGCTCTCATAGACTGTTGACGCGGTATATGCTAAGCTATAGCTTAGGTGTTCCCTTACGATGACAGTACGTGTGTATGAACCGGTTCTATATTGTAACCACACAGCTAAGCACAGGAACCTAGTTTTCGATAACGGCGAACTTCGAGATAAACCCGAGGCTGCGGCAGAGGTCATGGCAAGTCTTATGCGACCTATGGAGGAGATTTTAACCTGTGGTGACGTGCCCGTCTCTTCAGAAAAGAGGCTAGCCATACTAAAAGTCCACGACTCAGTATGGGAGAGAATACAAGAGGTAAGGACTCCGCCTCTTAGCAATTCAAGGGTTATACTAACATCACGTAGGAACTGTCCAAAGGTTTGTAGTGACACCCTGCCCAACGTGGTGACAAGATGATAACACCCTTCCCTGGGTTTTTATAGGCGCGCTAAGACGATATGCCAAAGCGATGGCGAGATATTGCGCCGGTGCCCTTATACACGTCGGGGATTTTTCAAGACATAACATCCCCACGCCCGAGGAGATGCTAGCGGCGAGACAGCTCTCAGCCGGCGTCTATCCCCTATTCACATTGGTGGAATATGCACACGCGCTCCGCATCCCGGATCATGTGTTTGAGCACTGGACCATCAAAGAAATCGAGCAACTGGGCTCTGACTTTGTCCTAATGTGAGTGGGAAATACTTAGCTGTAGAACACTAGTATGGCATTTGGCTGACGTAACTCGAAATAGAGTAAACGATATAATGTCTTATGTGAAAGAGGAGGTAAGTTGGGAAGGGAAATACATCGTTCCTACCCTGGAAAATCAAACTGGAGAAGAAGACCCTATTCTGACCCCATACTAGGAAGAGTCGGTACCGCATAACATAGTTGCAGCCGCAAGGATGCACGGCCTCGGTGCTCAGGAGGCCCTTGATCACATCGGCGGGATGCTCGATAGCAGACATGAGCGCTGGAAAAGGGCTGTCGAGCAGGTTCCCAGATGGGGAGACGATGTAGTAGATGAGCATGTCGAGCGGTACATCCGAGGAGTCGCGGATGTTGTGCGGGCTAATTTGAACTGGAGGTGAATACCCACCCATTGCGCAAACGCTCCGCAAGATGATGATATCACATTTGCTAACATAATGCCTGCTACCTACCTATAGCTTCAGATCGGGGCGATATCTCGGAAAAGACGGGGCAGAAGTCCGTAAGACCCGTCGTCTGCGGGTTCTACGGCGTCCTGGGTTTCTCGACTGCGGGAAATCATCTGACTAGTTAGGTGAGCGGACGGTTCTCATGACTGCCGGCAATTTACCTGCTATCTATCCTATGCGGGTCTGTAGAGGCCGGGTTATGAGGTCTCGTTCTCTGTTGGCATTTCGTTATCTTCACAGATTCCATGGCTTAGGCACTGAATACCCATGTACAACGCATTAGTAGATAGAATCGCAGAGCCCGTTCGGCAACGGAACTGAAGAGTAATAAATGACATTTGTCAGCGAAAGGATCTTGCCGTACGACTCATCTGGTGTTCCAGCCTTACTGATATTACCTGGCGAGAACCATATCGAAGATAAGCTAAACCCATTTGGATCCCTTGCTCAGAGAGATCAGACCAATCATGCCCCTGCAAAATAATGCCACCTGGCGATACCTGCCCAAAATCCAATACTCGGGGATAGTTATTTCCATGTAAGCCCCCCCTTTCCACGTGCCGGCCGCTTTACAGAAGAAGGGCTATACGTAAGCCCGTGCCGTCGGTGTCATATAGCATGGCCTTGTATTGGCGAGAAGGGTACAGCTCATCGTTCTGTTTGGCTGCTCGTATAACTTACGCGAGGCTGCGGATCCGAGTTCGACTGCGTTCCCGAGAGAGGAGATAATGAGTCCGTTCAGCAGTTGGCAGAGTAGGAACTGAACGGCCAGGGGAGTAGGGTATAAAATATAGATAGCTGGTACCACTTATTTCGATAAACTTGTATAAATCGTAATGGGACCGCAAGTACGGAGAGATATTGACTATAGCTTTCCGCATTCATAGCATCAATAAAAGGGAAAATAGTCAGACCATTATGTCGTTCAATCGGATCGCCATATACGGCCATCGGGGCTGGGTCGGCTCGCACGTCCTCCGTGCCTTGGCCGCCACTGGTGCCCCGATCAAGGTCATTCACCGAGCCGACTCCGACATATCTGCTCTTCCACAAGGAGTAACGACAGCCGAGGTGAACTTAGACAAACCGGATAGCTTTGTTCCGGCACTACAAGACATCGACATTGTCCTGTGAGTACTCGTGCGCCCGTCATGTCACGTTTTGTTTCACGTCTCGGGGGCAACGGCACGAGTAACTAACCATGGCTTTTATGTAACCTAGATCCTTCGCAGCGCGCGATGTAGTCCCCAAACAACACAGCATCATAAAAGCCATTCCAAGAACGAACGTGAAGCTGTTCGTGCCGTCGGATTTGGCGTTCCGCGTCGACGAGCAGGGCCTGCGCATCCCGGCCAACAAGACGAAACACGAGGTCGAAGAAGCGGCCAAGGCGGCCGGTGTTCCCACGGCGGTGGTGTTGGTGGGATCGTTTACCGAATCATCGCTTGCATTTCCGTAAGTCTGACCTTATGAGACAACATCGCTGATCTTTCTTGTTTACCTCTCATATTATATATAGCATTCTGGGCGTTGATGTACCCGGCAACCGGATTATCTTCACTGGCGACAGTGCGAACCAGCAACTTTCATTCTGGTAAGTAGGCGCCCCTCACCGCATTGAATCATCAGCTACCTACCTACCTACCTACCTACCTACCTACCTTACCTGCATACCATTTGTCTCAGGAGTTCTATAAGCTTACTCAAGTATTGTGTTTTATCTATTAGTACACGAGACTACGTCGCCGCAGCCTACGCATCAATCTTCGCCAGGACGCCACCGGCTGAGCTACAAGGCCGTGCCATCGGGCTCTCCGAGTTCAAAGCCACGGGTAGCGAGATCGCGGCCGTGCTGCGTGAGAAGCACGGCGGCACTGAGCCGGAAAAATTCGTGCACACTCTAGAGAAAGTCGACGCTCAGCTGGAAGCGGACATCCAGAACGGCAGCCCGACGGCCCTGAGCTGGTACTGTCGGAAAGCGTGGGGCGTAGGGGATGTCGTCAAGGGGCTGGGTAGAGACATCTGGGAAGTAGAAGACTACCAGAAGGCGACTCTGCGGAAGCTACTGTTGCACGGAGAGTTGCAGCCTTACAAGGTACTCCCGCCCAATGTGACGGAGTTGTTCTACGCCGCCTTCCACCATTAGGTAAGTGAGAAAGACGGTTGAAGAAGGGTCACCGCTCATGAAGAGGAGAACGGAACCGAGGTCGAGGAGCTAACCTATGTCAGCTGTTCACTATTGCAGTAGCGGGTTGATCAGGTTATGCCGTATGAAGTGTATGTATGCAAAAGATTAATCATCATTAGACACATCAGACAACACTTCTACTTGACTTACCTACTTTTTACTTGCATCTCATCTTCAGCTATACGCAATTTATGAAACATACAGCAAAAAGCAACTCGGTCAACATTTAGTATCAATCTCGGTAAACCCGCCCGTTTCCAATGTCGACCTCTTCCTGAGTATATTAAAGGAGGTAATCTGTAGATATGGCTATGTTCGCTGGAAAAGCACCCCAGCGTAACCAAGCACCAGTAATATACCAGGCTAAGGCATTCCAGTTATAGCCTTTTGGGCGCCTATTAAGCGGTACTAACATAATGGAATAGCCGCCCTGAAACCCAGATCATCCCATCTAGGAAAATTTCTTTTGGTTACAATTGGCTCATTGGAAGCGATCAAGGTTCGAGGCTGCGCTAAGTATTAAGCTTGTTCGATTGTTTATATATATACTTGGGGTACCCGAGGTATCTAGTAGTATTAGGGTACCTAAGACAGGCGCATGTACCGTACTTCTACAATCACGGTGTTTGTTCTTGAGTCTTGGGGTATAGGATACGGTGCAAATCATACAGTGTATAATACGGGTTCATACTATGACGCCCAACGCAAAGTCATCACTTCCCCTGCCACCCAACGGCTATCAGAGAAAAAAAATACCCTAAGTAAAATACGAACGACGAGAAAAAGCGTTATAAAAGCCGTATGATTACGTAGAGTACAGGGGTTAGAAGCGATCCGATTAGTTGTAGCTAGGGGTACCTGCAGGTTTATTCCACTCAAAATTTTTTTTTTTTTTTTTCTTACAAAACGGGTGGCTGGGGAAGAGGAGATTTTTATGAGGGCGTTTCTGCTGTAGGTAGGCTGCCATGAACGCGTGATACTTAATTTATCTGGGTACCTCATATGTGCGTTGGTTAGCTTTAGATTAATTACATACTGTACCAACCACCTGGGATTTGCGGTCCAGCGCTTGTTTAATCGCGGACGGCCATACCATCCATCCATATCTTGTCCGAGTGCCTAGGTAGCATCAGGCCGGATCATCGAAGCAACCTTTCAACCTTCAATCTCTTTTGACTCTCAGTCTCAGTTCTTTCTACTATCATTTTTCTTCGCTGCTATCTGGATCTGCAGTTGTACAGGGATCACCCCAAAGACCTGTTACACATCACTGGCTTCTGAAACCTGGCTTGTCATTTCTCTGGATAAATGTGGTTGTGATATAAAGTACCTACGCGGTAAAGATATAGGGACGTTTATATTGCCATCATGAACCAGCAGCAACGCCAGCAACCACCACTTCCACCACCACAACAACATTCTCCACAGCAGCAGCGTCAACAGTCACCGCGGGGAATTACTTTAGAGGACCCGGCGCCTATTGTTCCCAGCTCGCATCGCAGGAATCCATCGCGCTTTGACAGCCACGACGACTTCTACGACTTCCTAGACAGCAACCGTGGGCCGCCAATGACAATGGCAGCTCCAGGACCTAATGTCCCCGGCCCAAATGAGAGGGCATCGATGAGCACCTCGCAAGCGCCCATTATCCAGCAGCCGCAGCGCAACCCACCAAATCAGACCAGGCCGCCCGTGGCATATGGGGATCGCTCGCGCCCGCCTTCATACTCGGGCAGCCGGTCCGAGGATGTACTCAGCGACAGGTCAGCCAGGATGGCCCGCCAAAACGTGCGGCGCGGACCTCCAGCCAAACCCCCTCCGTCAGGCCCTCGTCCACGAGTAAGCTCGCCAACGCCACCCGTGTCGGGCGGCTCGTCACCTACGCATCCTCAACATGGCAGCCGCCCCGTCTCCACCACGGTCGACCCAGAGGCCGCGGGTGCTTCTATCCAGCGGTTGAGGAGCCCCAGCGTTATGGAGTGCGTGCTACAGCCCCTAGAGGCCAAGGTGCGCGAGTATGATGGGGTCATGCAGCGCGAACAGGAAGAGATCAAGCGTCTTGACGAGGAGCTGGCGGCGCTGCAGGCGCGGCGTGCCGAGGCCGAGGGACGCTTCAACGAGGCCAAAGCCAAGCATGACGAGTATCAACGACAGTACAACGACGTCGAGCGCGCCATGTCCGGAGACACCGCTCTCCCTCTCATGTCGCCCGCTTTGCAGCAGCAGCAGCGGCCGACCACGGTGCACGGTCCCGGATCAGTGACAGGGGCGGCGGTGCAGCGTCCGATGAGCGCCAACCACCCGCAACAACGACGCTTCGGCGAAAACCCGTACGGGGACGACTTGGACGACGACGACCACAGCTACGCCAGCCCGTCGTACAGCAGTCCCGGTCGCCGCATCCAGTCGCAGCAGTCGTTCGGCCGCGCTTCCCAGAAGACGGGCGTGAAGGAGCGATTTCGTTTCAGCAGTCTATTCGGCGGTCGGTAGCAACGACGGGCAGAAACGACGGTGATGACGACGGCGACTCGCTTCGGCCCCAGCCACACGACTTTGTTTGGATGTTTGTTTTAATAGATTTCCCGCATGAAAGATTCATTATTCTCGAGGAAGGGGACGGTTCACGTGGATAATAACAGCGATACTCATGTCTTCGTGTCGCTCTTCGCAGTTGTAATGCTTGAGGGGTCGATCGATGAGGAAGTAATCATCTGGATCAGGTTATAGAATGTGAGGGAAAGTCGTGTACGACGCTTACGAAATGACCTACGAATTATTATGTTACGCTACGACTCAGGCTGCGGTTTCCCTATCTGATACTGGCCAGTTGGGTCTGATACACGTGAGACACGATATCAAATGAAATACCCACCTACCATCACGATTATGGCAATTAGATTTGTTTCAGGGTTGCGCCGTCGCAGCTACCTTTGCTGTTCTGGGGGGCGCTATTGTCGACTTATACCATTTGATTGAGGAAGTTGCGACGGACAATTCTGTAAGTTGTCTCCATCGAGGCGATTAGCAATAATCCTTCGCGCGAGGCATACTGAGGTTAGCGACGTCAACTTAAATCAAATGTTACCTTGATTACATACCACCAAGAGTACGGGTAATGCGTCCTCTCATATCAGTGAGCTCTCAATATTGATACGCCAAGTCGATTTTACAAGTGTAACACTGGGAAACTTCGAATCGCTTGTTGCCAGCATAAACGCTTGTAGTGACGTAATGCCTAGGTACCGAAGTATACATCCCGTAGAAAGATCAGCCATGCGAAAAACCAATGGTGCCGTTGGGAATCGAACCCAACTCCACATATTTAGCCAACTCTTCTAAAGACCGTCACACCTGTTCTCTCCGTGCGTACTACTGGATATCATCAAAGCCAGTATTAGAAACTACTATTAGGTACCTAAGGATGGAGGCGTCATCAAAGCCCAGTCAATATGGATCTTGGACAAAATCACAGAAATCCGTCATTAGACATAGTACATGTTGTAGACCTGCTCGAGTCCTGGATTAATGGTTTGCACATACATGTTTACGCTACGTCTCTCACTATCCCGGCATCTAACCACAGATGTTTATGCTTATCAAATAACCCCATCTCCAGCTTCAAATTTCTCCCTAGAGTATTGTACTGTGTCGTAGATCGCCTTGTCGCTGGTGCTGGTGCTCTTTCACAATAGAATATCATATCTGAGATCGAATATAAACTGAACTTCTCTCTCGGCCCTGGACGCTCATAGAATCGGAGTAGCGATCCCACTCAACCATAATAAAAGCAGGAGTCTTATATCAGATGATGGCAGACGAAGGACATACTTCAACAGGGCCCAAATATGACCAAGGTGGCATGGACCACGGCTCCAACGACGAGGAATCCGGTCCCCTTGTCAACGGGATCAGTAACAAGGACGTCTGGCGTCTCACTCGGAGGTTCAACAAGGTATGCCTGGTCGGGTAACAAGCCGTGATGGCTTGCTTAGTTAGCTGTAGGGACACATTCACTAAAGCGATCGTTTTATTCCTAACCTAGCAAGTCTTCCACCTCAAAGCAACGCGCAGACCATTACCCGGCGGCCTGGATTTCAATGTGGCAGAAGGCGAGGATTTCTCGCCTAATAAGTTCCGGGCTCAACTTGAAAGGCTATATATGACCGTAGTGAGTGAAAGTACCTCGTCCTGGGTGTATGCTGGCCCGAACGTCTGCGCTAACGACTTCTCAGCTCATCGGGTTACTGGGAGGGTTTGAACAGCTCGTGAGACTCCGTTCCTGGCGCGAGCCACGACGGACCGGAATTTTCTGCGTGGTGAGTAATCTTCAGACATTGACTAGCTACTCATGCAAACTAACTTCCAAAAAGGCGTACTTTGCCGCCTGGGCAGCCGACTATGTAATCCCTTGTTCCATAGCGACATTGATGGCCCTGATCTCCTCGCGCAGGGTCCGAAGCACGTTATTCCCGCCCGCCCCCTTAGCGCTGATGGACTACAAAACGGGCGGGGTCGCGAAGCCCACGGCTGGCGTCCTCGGCTCTGTCGACTCGGCCACGGGGGCGCCAGAGAACTACAAGGGCGAAGCGGTCGAGAACGAAGCGAGCAACTTCGTCGCCGGCCTCGGCGCCATCGCGCTCAATATCCTCACAGACGAGGACCCGCAGCACGACAACGACCAGAAGTCGAGCCACATCAGCGATGCCCTCCCCGCGCCGAACGAGGCCGCCGTCGCCGTTGCCGTCGCCAAGGATAAGGCGGCCGGGGTGTCTATCCCGAGCTTGGACAAGACAAAGAAGCCCATGGAGGAGGTGATGTGGTCTTATACGAGACCGATTAGTTAGTGGCTCTTCTCCACCAGCTCTCTTTCTGTTTTCCACACATACATCTGGAGACCGGCACGAAATCTCAAATCTTTTGATGTCTATTTTACTGACTTCTGGTGGGATAGTGCATGGTATATGCCGCATTTCAGACACTTGGGAGCGCTTCGCGAAGTAAGGAGGTCTCTGGGCCCATTCCTATGGAGTTTGACTAAAAACTAAATTGACAGTCTTCTCTATGCTACCGGGTCGATCGCCTATGACGGGCAACGACAGCGGCTTATCGGCCTAATTTCACCTCTGTTGATCGCATCGTTGTTCCTAAGCAGTCACTTCGTATACAGAGCCCTCACCTTCGTCATTGGCCTTTGGCTTTTTAGCGATCCCGTACTTAAACGAGTCAATACCTTGCTTGGTCTTCACAACTACCGTCTAAACAAGTATGCACTCTTCTCAACCTTTCTTAGAAGGGGACACTTGGCTAATTACTATTCTGTAGTACTATTCTGAAAGGAGTACCAACCGATGTACAAATGACCATCACCATCCTCCGATATGGAGAGGCCAGGAAGACCCCCCTGGCGCCGCCCCCTTTAAACCGCGAAGTGCCCGTGGACGAGCCATATGAGCTAGATGTCGATATCCTGGGCTCACTTCCGGGAGACCAGCCCCTCGGCGCCACGGACGAAGAGCTCGAAGACGCTGTAGCGCCCGACAAGGACAAAATCAACAGGGCTGGAGGACGAAACGACGGGGCGCCCGAGACCGACGACGCCCACCAGGCCAAATGGCGCGGCAGAGCTGTCCAATTAGCCAGATCAGGTGCCAAAGTCGCGGTAAAGACGGCAATGACGCTGGATAAATTGCGCGCGAAGGCGGGCCAGGAATCGGCGAAGACGCGTCTTGGTGTTGTTCCCTCTGCCAAAGGTAAAAAGTCGAAACAGTCGAAGAATCAGTCAGAACATCAGTCGCCGTCGGTATTCGAGACAAAGTATCGAGGACAGAAAGGTTACGCACATCTAAACTCAAACTCAAACGGTAGTGAAGAAGAGCTTTCCATCTCATTCACCACCGAAGTACCCCCATCCTCATCCACATCCACATCCACATCAGCATCCTCGGAAGTGAAACCGCTCTGGACAATGCCCATCAACGATATCACGGCGTTGAATAAATACCACGGCTACGGCGCCAAGAGCAAGCTCATCGTCGGCTGGGCCCTGGAAAAGGAGATCAGGGACGGGCTCGAGATCATGGATAAGGATGGAACGTCGAGGGTTTTGACGGCCATGCCGAGGAGGGATGAGTTGTTCAATAGGCTCTGCGCTGTTGGTGAGCAGGTGTGGGAGATTTGGTAGATGAGGTTACGTAGGTTTAGATTTGGAGAGTAGCTTAATCGAATTGTGCTTCATGTTAATATCACCACAATCCCTCAGTTAGTTTCGTACTGTGAGAATATTAAGTAAGCCCAATAATTAAGAATGGTCTCATCAAGTCCTGAGTCTGAGGGAATGGGTCCGTGTTGTGGTGTTATTTCTAAGATATAATACGTCGCTCTCAGTATATGTCTAGGTATTTATTCCAGAAACGCATTCCAGCTCTAATCCCGCCTTAATTTTCATCTAACACGGGGAAAAAAAACCACTCCATATTTCAAACCCACACGTAATGTATCGCATTAATCATATGCCCGAGTAAGACATTCCTACTACAGTTTGACACCCGTCTCCCTAGCCATCTGTAAGATAGCATCGACAATGGGTTGGACATCAGTGGACTTGAGTACGACGCGATGCCCGCCGTCCCACTGTATCAGCTTCGTGCAGGACGGGTCGGTATAGTTCTCGTAGAGCTCCTGATGGAGGTGCAGGCCTGGGTCCGCGAGGCCGTGGACGTGGATGGAGGGTAGACGGAGGACGTGCGCATCACCCAATACATCATTAGTATCCTGGATAACGCCGAGCTCGATCTGAGTCGGTCTGGCCAGGAGAGGCGACTTGAAGATATGGGGTTCCAGATCGACGGTGGGTGCGCGACCGGCCATTGCCACTACGAATTTCCAGCCGTCGTAGATACCATCGTCCCCATTCTCTTTATTCGGCTCGTTCTTTCGCCGCTGCAAGCGCTGCTGCTGCCGAAACAACAAACTAGCAGCCAGCTTGGCGCCCTGGCTAAACCCGATAATAGCGACCCAAGGGCCATCCGCACCAGCAGCATCGTCCGCGTCCATGGTGCGCTTAATCGCTGCGTCGATGTCCCGCACGGCCGTCGCGTCGTCTACCACCACCTGGTTCTCCATGTGTTCCTTCAGCCACGGCAACCACCGCTTGAAAGGGCCCTCGGAAGCGTATACCGAGAGGACGTCCGGACCGGCCGTGGAAGGGTACGGTGCTTCGACGTAGGCGAGCCGGAAGTGAGGCTCCAGAGCCCGGGACAGCGTCCGACATTGCGCGCGGAAGATGCGTGCGTTGGTTCCGCCGCCGTGAAGGCATAGGATTCGCGGGTGGTGCAGTGTTTGGTCTGGTGTCTGACCCATGACTTATTTTATTTGCTTTGTTTCTAAGAGAAGAGAGGTTTGTCTATTGTCCTGATTACTGCCGTTGTCGGGATGATCGGCGGGTGATAGTGCGCGGGAGAAGATGTAATATGACCAAAAAGAAGAAAATCAATCGATGTATGAATATGTATTAAAAAAACCAAAAACAAAACCCAGCAAACAATCCCAATGGTCTTGAACTTGCTGCTTCTAATAGGTATAACTCTTTGTTTATGCTTGTCTCTTCTCGTTCGTTCCTTCTATTTTTTTTCTTATCTCGGGGAGGGGTCAGCAGCAGCGAATGAGGGGTGATGCAGGAAGGATCCAAATCGCTCCCTCTTTTTCTGCATCTAGCTTATGCGTAAGATCGAGAGGTTGCGGTTATCTTGCCATCGAGCAGAATTAGGGTATCAAACAATAAATTTATCAAACAGTGTCATCTCAAGATAGCATAGGTTTAAATCCTGAGCCTCAGAAGCGTATATAAAATGAAAGAGCCAGGGTGTGCTCCTAGAATAAGGGTGAAATATTAGTAAACGTCCTGGGCAGATCTCTGCGTCGAAAATCTCTCGAAGCTGTGCAGGCTTAATTAGGTAAACGCCGGTGAGTCCGGCCAATCACACGGGTTCCGGTCTCGAATGCGTCGGACTTCGCCAGGTCTTTCTTCTACTGAACATGCAGAACCTGCCTGTAACACTGTGGTTCTGAACTAGCAAGATTCTTGATTGTTTGTTAACAATTCGGTTTCACATGCTAAAGGACGTGTGAGCATGTCTGGCAGAAAACGAGGTGGCGATTATTGATCTCAAGCCTTATAGCATTTTGGTGAAATGGCCTTTTTGAATCCGCAACCGTCACCTTGATGAGATGCGCTGTCGTAAAATTACGTTGCGCAAGTTCTGCTCGTGTTCGGTACTCGTAAATATTGAAGTGTTATAGGTAGGTACCTAAACCAGCTATCGGAGCTGCAGCCTATGAGCAAGGCGGTGAACCCTAGAACTCAGCTGTTCGGAAGTCCTGTCAGCTAGCCCTGAATTCGCATTGTACTCCAACCAAAGTCGGACGCCGATGGTCTTATTCTTATCCATAGTTGGCGTAATCCGGTAACCCCAGGCTTGCCTCTTATGGGCTTTTATTTGCGACCTGTTTCCCCATAGATAAGTCTACTATCGCCAGTATTGGTTGCTGCGGCGAGCGTAAGACAACACGCTTTCCTGGCAAGTCGATAGTATGCTTATAGGACTTGTCACAGGTGTCTTCCTTTGGCTTTCGGAAGCAAATTGGGGGCTACTTCAAGTAAGCATGAAAGCCGCACCTTCGCATCCGGACACCAAGTGAAGGGGAGGATACTATATATCCAAGTCCAACCGGATAGTCGCGGACATTAAAAGACGGCTCAATTAGTTCTGTTACCGCACTCGCAGTGGCGGGCATGTCAATAATGCAAAACACGCGTTGCATGACCAAATGTTGTCCATGGGCAAAATACGTATAGTATGGGTTTCGCTTTGTCATCCTTCCCGGCAAGAGATATTAATGCCTAGGCTTCATGTGTTCAGGTTTAGAAGAGGATTGACGCTCAGACACAAATACGGGCAGGAAACCCGCCTCAACGCTAAGTCTAGGGGACAAGCTAAGGCAGATGCCTAGTCAGCAACAGGGGGCTCGTGAAATATCAGCTTCGTCCCAAGTATCCAAGTGTTACCACTGTCAGATGCTTTCAGATACTATCTTGAAAAAAGGTCAGGGAGCAGCAGCCCTCATGAGAGCTTGCCTTACTCGACTTATATTTAGGCAGTCGAAGCCTATTGCGTCCCTTCTCTGCCAGCCCGTTCTTGTTCTCGAGCAGCTTTTCTCCGACGCTCAGCCCACATAACCACAAATTCGATATCCCTATCGTGTTGCTCAGCAGGGAGATAAAGCCAGCGGGAGAGGTCCTGACTCCAACTGCGATTCGGCATAAAAGTCTCCAGTAGATAGTAATTGTCTCTATGGTATGGGAAGTCAAAGGTGGACGGCCCGCTCTGCAGGAGGAAGGCATCTGTCCCCGAATTCGCATCGTCTTGTGTCACCTGGAACCGTTGCCGCTTGTTTCCCCTATTCGCGGCATGACGACGAATCGATCTCGTAGTCGAGTCGAGATGCATCTCAAGCAGGCGCGCATGCCAGAGGGGACTGTGCAGTGCCTTGCGCACGATGTTCGCATGAGAGACTATGATAACCTGGTTCCATTCCGGCGGTTCTCCTCGAGGAATAACCGGGATAGGTTCGCCCTTATCAAGATGGTCTTGCCATCGAGCGAAGTCAACGATGAGGGAGAGCGCAGACCATCTCAACATGCAGGTAAGACAGGTGCAGACCTCCGCAGGGTCTGGAGGCTCTATATGTTGATATGGCTTCTTGTGTATGGTAAATAGTTCCTGGCGCTCTGGGATCTGCAACAGATGGTGGATCGCCGGGTTGATGTCTGCCAGCAACACAGGGAGTCGAAAGCACTTCTCCAAGCACGAATAACGCCAAGCTGAGACAGTGCGAGCAATCCTCGCCTCGTCTCCAGTGATGACTGTGTAGAAGGCCTTGCTTGTCCGTTGCAGGTTGAATAGATCGCTTGGCCTAAGTAGGACAAGTATTTCAAAGACCAACTCATACGATAGGATATCTAAGAATCCTTGTGACGATTCTATCGACTTCGTGGCCTTCTTCGTCTGTTTCCTCCGGGCCCGCTCTGTTCGTTTGGAACGGAGAGTCAGAGCTTCCGTCTTGTCTTCCAACACACCCAACTCCTCGTCTTCAAAGACAGCCGGGTTCGGCATTTTTACCACGCCTGGGTTGGCATTCACGCGCAAGTCTGTATATCGGCCGCGTAAATTCAGAGACAGATGGAAGAGATGGCCTTTGGTCTGAAGGAATGCCTGCGTGGAGATTTCGTGGGGAAGGGGTGCCTAAGTGGTCAGTGCACATCCCAAATATTCTAGTAATGTACAATCGCTGTAAACAGAGACGTGTCTTATGCTAGTAGGCTATCTTATGTGTTTATCTAGTATCAAGTGACCTGTATGTGTGCTCGGCTGATGCCCTATTAGTAAGAAGTACTCATTCCATGCATAAGTATTCCAGAGGCAATCGCCCAGACATTCAAATCTGGAGCGAACACCATCACCAACCTTGTAAGGAAACCTACGATGCAAAAACCTACCAGAGCCTTGCATCGTACATAGGATGGATGAAAACGACAGCCTTAGAGGCTCGGCATATGGGTCAAATGATGTTTCGTCAACTGAACGCTCTCGCCGTGTTCCCGGACGCACACAGGCTTTATCTTACACGATATGGCTTGTGCTTTTGCTCTTACTTCTGATCAACCTCACAAGCGGAATTTCCACTATTCCCTTGAACCGACTCCTCGAGAAACGTCTCTGTCGGATATACTATGACACAGATGATGATGTGAATGAGGAGCTTTGCAAAGTAGACAGAGTGCAGCAAGACCTGGCATGGATTGTAGGGTTCTTGGAGACGCTTTGGATAGTCGGTGGTAAGTCAAATATTGTATTGAAACTAACCCTTATGTAACCCACTGCTACCTGTCCAAACCTGAAGACTGATGGTATCAAGATTTTGTGATGACGATACCGCTTACCTTTCTCTCCGAAAGATATGGTCGCAAGAGGGTCTTTTTGCTGAATACTGTTCCCCGGTTGTTTTTGCTTTGCTGGACTCTGGGAGTTGCGTATTTAGAAGATTACCTTCCGCCTCGAGCCGCGATCGCTGGTGCCGCCCTGTCCGTGCTCGGTGGTGATACAGTATTCAACTCTCTCATCTACAGCCTTGCGGCGAAGATAACAGAAGATGACACAGTTCGGTTCGTCATCCAGGCAAAAGTCCCCCTTCGGTAACTGATGTTTCTCTTTTCACTAGGGCCATCTACTTCAGCAGGATGGCGGCTTTGACTTCCGTAGTCGGCTTTCTCAGTCCTGCCATAGCAGCAGCCTCTATGAGTATTCGATTGACTCTCCCGTTTTGGCTAGGGATTATCTTCCTCTTACTAGCAATTCCAACCATCTCGCTACTGCCCAATGAGGACGAGACCGAGAATGAACCAAGCGAAGCGCAGCGACCCCTGATCTCATCGCCAACCTTGAAGGCCCAGGCTTCTCGCCGGTCGCTTGTTGCTTCTGTCGTGGCTCGTGCACACTTGCTGACTTCTTCCCTGGGAAACGCGCAACTCGGTTTGCTACTGCTCTCAATGCTTCTCACAAGTCTAGCAAGCGCAGACACAAAACTCCTAGCGCAATACATATCCAAAAGGTACCACTGGACGTTTGCATCAGCAGGGTACCTGCTCTCAGCTAAGGCGCTAGTCAACTTCGTTTTGTTAACGTTTGTGATTCCGTTCTTCCTGGCCAGACGGGCAACTACATCCCAGGCTCTGTCCGATAGGGCCAGCTATCGCTATGCACGGTTTTGCCTGGTCGCATCGGTCCTGGGTGCTATGGCTATTGGTTTGTCAGGAGCTATTTGGGTCCTGCTCCCCAGTCTTCTAATTTATGCACTTGGGGTGCCGCTTTCCATCTTCACCCTGTCGCTAGCAAACTCGCCTGTCATGTGGCTACGTGAACGGGGTGACGCGAGTGAGGCGACTGGCCCACCAAACCATATCTTTTCTGTGGTTATGATGGTGAAGACTATCGGCTCCCTTGTTGGGGCGCCCCTTATGGCAACATTGTGGTATTACGGCATCCAAACTTCTGTCTACGGTAGCCCGTATATCGCGTCGTCACTCGTCTATCTCGCTGCTTGTTGCGTTTTTTGGAATATCAGATTAGCCTGATGATTAAACTATATAAGAGAGATAATTATAGTATTGTTTATTATCTTCCTCCAAACGCGGAATGATACCTAACTCACATAACTACGGCATAATGCATGCATACATAGTATGTAACTTGGGTGTTGAGCAAACAAAAGGCTTCTAAACACGCTGAGACACATGTCTTTCAGCAACATGTCTTCCAGTGCTAAGATGGAGCACATACTGTAGTCTCCCGTACCTTTTTCATTTCATTTCATTTGATCATTTCTCGCGCGCCTCTTGCCGGTTGCCGTGGTACAGAAAGAATTGGTGACGTTATGTTGATGAAGCAGCCAATAATAGCAGGCACTTGTGTATGTACCTACCCATTCCCACATACCAAGAGCTTCCCGGTTCTTCTGCCCATGTCTAATAGAGCAAGAATCGTACCTAATACCTGCCTTAGATATGTGCTATGGTAAATAAGCTTTCATTAGTCCGATGCGCCCATCAAGATTAGTTCGAAGCGTCGCATTACTAGTAGATAGCGCATATAGCAACATCATCGATCGGCTTGGCGTGCATTCCACACCGTCAAAAGCAAAACACAATTGTGGCATCAAATCATAGCAAGTATTCAGTACTGCAATAGACTGACTGGCTATCCGCCTCTGCCCTGACCGGCTAATATTTTTTCTTTCAATTTGACGTTTAACAGTAACAAGCATCTATCACTTACCATTTGCTCTCGAATGGCTAACCAGCAACCTTATGGCGAAGCCGCCGGCTACTACAACAACCCGCCCCCGGCCAACCCTTACCATGGCCAGCAGCCGCCGGCGCCGCAACAGTACAATGGGCCGCCACCCGAGTATGGAGAGAAGCCCATGTTTGACCAGGCGTTCAAGTTAGAGAGACCGAAATACAACGATCTCTGGGCTGCTATCCTCGTATGGCTAGAACTTAACATCGTATTCGATATAAGCTGACTGTTTAGTTCCTCATCGTCTGTGCTGGCTTTGTTGCTGTCTCGGGGCTTGCAATCCATGGCTATGGTATGTTAAGCTACTTTTGCCACCGCTAGTCAGGCTTAAAATACGTTAGAACAGGGTTTATAGAGAGCTCTTCATCAATGATAGAAACGTAGCTTAGAATTTCAGGATGTCTAAACTTACTTGTCCTGTCTTGGATACGCTGACATCCTAACAGATTATGGCAAGGGCACGCTTGGCAATGGAATTTACGACTCAAGTTCTCGTGCCGGCCTAAACACGAACACTATCGTTCTTTTCGCATTCGTCTTGGCCGTTGCAGTGGTCTTCAGCTATGCCTACGTACTGCTCGCTAGAGCATTCCCGCGTGCCTTCATCTGGATCACAGGTATGCGGACAGTCAGACCCAATGATTGTATGTGCTGCTAAGTGTGTTGACGACAGGGATTCTCAACATCATCTTTGGCTTGGTCACAGCCATTTACATGCTCTACAGACATTACTATTCAGGGGGAATAGTCTTCCTCATATTCACTGTATTCTGGATTTTCTGCTTCATAGTTAGTAACATCTTTCTCTTCCTATATCTTGATAATACTATTACCCATTGCTCCTACTAATCGCTTGATAAAAACAGACTTGGATCCAGCGCATTCCATTCAGCGCCCTCCTTCTCAAGACTGCCGTTGATGTTTCCAAGAGCTACGGCCATGTTTTCTTGGTGAGCTTCCTGGCCGGCATACTTGCTACGGCATTTGCGGCCTACTATTCTGTTACGTTTGTGGCCGTGTACGCAAAGTATAGCCCAGGAGAAGGTAATCCCGCATGCTCGGCCGGAGGAGGTGGCTGCAGCACCGCTAAAGTTACAGGTCTTTTGGTGTTCATCACCTTTGCTGGTTTCGTGAGTCGCCCATGGATCCCCGCCCCCCGTAGCCCTTATTCGTAGCTAACATGGCTTGGTCTAGTGGATTTCTGAAGTGATCAAGAATGTCACGCACACAACTATATCTGGCGTCTTTGGGTCGTGGTATTTCTTCAATCCCTCGGAGCGCCCAAAGAAAGTCACAAGAGGCGCGTTTAAGCGTTCAATGACGTATTCTTTTGGGTCCATCTCACTCGGCTCACTACTAGTAGCAATTATCAACTTCCTACGTCAGGTGTGTTCGATCGCCCGACAACAAGAGATGGCCCAGGGAAATGTGGTCGCCTCGATTATGTATTTGGTCCTCGGCTGCGTCATATCGCTTCTCGACTGGGCCGTCCAGTTTCTCAACCGGTACGCGTTTTCGTACATCGCGCTATACGGGAAACCGTACTTTTCAGCAGCCAAGGACACCTGGACCATGATCAAGCAACGCGGTATCGACGCTCTCATTAACCAGTGTCTTCTTGGCCCGGTCTTCTCGATGGGAGCAACATGTATCGGATATTTATGCGCTTTGCTGGCGCATCTCTATCTAGTAAGTCCGGCAATGCCTCATTGCTATGTGGGATTCCTGTCGGCCCGGAACTAACCGATGCCCACTTTTCAGGAATATACGGCGCCCTCGTACAATACCAACGGCACATATACTCCTGGTAAGTGGCTGGAGCAACCGATAGCAGGTTCGTCGCGCATATACTAACGAGACCCTTCCGTAGTTGTCGATGCGTTTGCTTTCCTCATCGGCCTACAAATATGCAACATATTCACTACGCCCCTAAGTAGCGGAGTGGACACCATCTTTGTGGCTAGTGCTTGGGACCCGGTGAAGCTGATGCAGAACCACCCGGATTTGTACGATGCAATGGTGCGCGTCTATCCTCAGGTGCAAGTTGCTATCCATGCCTAATTCCGTATTGGAACTGGTGGTTATAGCAGGTTTTGAGTATTCATAATTGATGATCATAGAGAGGGAGCTCCCTGGCGTTCGCTTGCCCTGTATAGGAATAGAGACAAAAGGTAGCCGTTATAATATGGCATGGTGGTTTTTATACTCTTATGGACTTTAAGTACAATTCTGTAATAAACTCATCAATACCTCGTGATACTGCGTTTTCCTGTGCCTAACTACTTACTGTACATAGATCTAAGAGACAAAAGCACGTACTTTATTCAGGTAGCCTTTCTTTATATTGTCTATGTGCATATTGGAAGACCGTGTTTGAATACGGGCGAAAAAAAACCCTTTCTTTCCTGACACACTCGGCCGTGCTCTACTGTCAATTATATTCTTAATCTGCCTCTCGACTAATTAGGTAACCAAGCACTTTGCTGTCTTATGCTATAACATGCAGTCCCGCCCCCTTTAACCGTCTCGGTATCATTTTATATCAGTAAACAAGAAGTTATAGCACCGATCATATTGGTATATTATAGTGTTCTAACCTACTAAGGCATGAATGTGAATATGTAGGTCCAAACAATGTCTTGCAACTGAGCAGAGTGAGTATCTGGATAGATGTCCGGTCAAAGTAAAGATGGAACACAGCCCATAATACAACAGCGGAGAGACAATAAATAATGGAAGCGCCCATGAACTCGAGCAAACTTCTTGGTCAAAGAGATATCTCTAATCCGTAGGTCCCCGTACGAAATGACAATGTAGGGAGAGTATAAATAGTATATATATTGAGAGTTTTACATACCTACAATCAGCCTAAATATATGCGCACATCAATTATCTTAGGCCGCGCATTTTATTTCCACGCGCCTGGGAACCGGTGAAGATCCGGATGGCCGCTTGCTCCAAGGCTGGTATAAGGAGATGACGGAGAAGCAGAGGATCCTACAACAGGATTTACAGTGCTACCTATCTACCTATCAACATATAAACATGATAGACCTAAAGCCTTGAAACAACAGCCTATGTTAACGCATAATGCATCTAATATATCAAGTCAAGTCCAAGCTCCCAAGACAAAGAAATAATACCACGACACACACCGGTCGAGCATACGTAAGCTTATTGATTTATTGACTGACTGACTGACGTAGCAAATAAAGTGTAAAGAGTAAGACAAAAAAATTATCTATCACTGTACCTATCTATACGGAACAAGTCAAGTATGTTATTTTTAGCTGCAAAAGCGAAACATACTGAACAAAGAAACATCTCCTACCTCCTGATAGACGTTGTGATACAGGGTAAGCCACCCCCCTCTCCCCTCCCCTTCTCAATCCGAATCACATGCCTACACAACACAGCAGCCTAGCCTAGGCTGGGCACTTGGACACCTGCACCTTGGCCCCGAGCCGTCTGATCACCTCTTTGGGGTGCAGGCGTGCAGGCCAACCGAGAGAGGGCCCTCTTTGTCCACTCCATCTGTGCAACCCTCCCAAATCTGTTCCTATCAAATCGTACAACGGGATCCTGCAGGGGAAACAGGTAAAGTACTAACCTACATACTTTACCCGTGGATTGAATTGGATTGGCTGGCTGACTGGTCAATGATTTTTAACATGCAAAAACAAACCGTTTTCTTTTGCCATCTGCTTATTCCAACAACCGGGACGTGATGTTACGTTACAAACAAAAAACTCAAACAAGACGACATGCGAACATTGAATATCAAACACTCTACCTGCATATACGTAGACATAACATGATGATGTTGATTATTTGGGTAGATAGATTTTCATGTTTATTTCCCGGGAAATCATAGGCGCATGACCTAAGATCTCTGGTATAATTTACATGCAGAGCTAATATGCTACCCTGGATGCTAGACATGTCAAATATGGAACTGGCGAAAAGTTTTGGAAACTGGGTAATAGTAAGCAGGAAATAGAGACTCAAACAACAATGACAAATTAAAAACTACAAGAGTCAGTGACAAGAGTATGATAATGAAATATACGCAGATACTACCGTCAAGCATATACAAAAACATTGCAAGCAATTAGAGACACAGTAGAAGTAGTTGACACATCTTAGAATATCATTATTTAAAAAGGGTCTATCCATCATCATCATGCGCTCATGACTGACGATTCAAGAATTAGAATACATTCAAACCAACTTATATATCTCAACCCCTACCGCCGGAAGACGGCATTGACATTTATCGGATAACTCCATCACGCCACAGCGCCGTTTTCCAACCAAGGATACCCCGCAGGATATCACTTACAGAAGGAGAGCAGCGAAAGCAGCACCGACAACACCGAAGGAGATGGCGACCTGGCCAGCAGCACCAGTGGGAATAGGGCTGGGGCTGGGAGAGGCGGTAGGATAGCCACCGGGGTAAGAGACGGTGCCGACAGAGGTGGTCAGAGTGGTGGCAGGGTAGCCAGCAGAGGTGGTAGGGTAAGGAGCAGGGGTACCGGTAGGGTAGCCAGCGGGAGTGCTGCTCTCAACAGGGTAGGTCTCAACGGGACCAGACTGCGAGGGAGTAGGGTAGCCGGTAGGGTAGCCACCGTTGCCACCAGCAGGGTAGCTGGAGGGAGTCTCGACAGGGTAGCCAGCAGAGCTGGAAGGAGTCTCGACGGGATAGCTCTCGACGGGAGTCGAGGTAGGGTAAGAAACCTCAGTGGTGCTCTCGACGGGGTAACCGGCACTGGTCGAGGGAGTCTCGACGGGGTAGCCAGCGCTGGTCGAGGGGGTCTCGACGGGGTAGCTGGTGGTGGCGGCAACAGAGCTGGAAGACTCGACGGGGTAACCACCGTTGACGGGGTAGCCACCATTGACGGGGTAGGTTCCGTAGTTAGCGGCGGCAAGGCCAGCCAGGGAAAGGGCGACAACAGCAGTACGCATTTTGATTGAGTTTTTTGGGTTTGAAAGTATTAGATATTACTTAGATGTGTCGGGTAAGACAGGTATTATTGTCAGAAGCGAAAGACTGTGAGTGAGAAAAGCGACAAAGTTATACCAGCAAAGCGAGCGACTGGACTGTATTTACAGTTGTGTTGTGGTGAAGAGGAAGAAGAAGAAATGCTTGACGAAGGAGTGATCATCTGCTTATATATCTTAGCGTCTCCTTCTTTCATTTGCCCCGTCCACAACTGTGGTTCTTCTGGGTCCATGCGACGTTGGCGAAATTACATGGCTAGCCGTGGCTAAGCCCAGTTCTGCCCATTGTTGCATCCATCTCTCGCTCGCTGCATCCTACTGCCTATGCAGAGAGAGCAAAGAGGGAAAGGGACAAAAGGGAAAAGGGGGTGGTGTGGTACCCCCCCAGGGCTTCTCCACCAGTCAAACGGCAGAAGCGCGTCTTGGCAAGGCCAGGCTTGGGCTGGCTTGAGTTAGCTTGGGCGCGAAAGCCGAGCTGGGAATGGTCCAGGAGAGTTGGGATGGGTCTACGATGCCAGAACGGTCCACGATGGTGTGCTGTGCTGTCTACGGGAGTTACGGTCTTGGGTGAGTATTTCCTAAATTACATCGGCCGCCATTTCCCTGACGCCCCTGGCCAGCCCTGGACACGAGAAACCGAGCCCCATGCGCCCCAGCAACGCTGTCGTGTTATTCGTTGCCACATGTGGATACCCTCATTAACCTCCTTCTACCTGCCCTGCTCTTCCTGGGTACTTACTATAGTACCTACCGCATCTTATTGCCTCGTTCGGTGCACCTACCAGTAATGGATTGATGATTATGCTGTACCTGCCGTAGGTAATAGTGAGTTATGCTGTAGGTAGTCAACCACTACTATCTAGCATCTAATCTAGAGCTCTCCTTTTGGCTTCTATAGTTTGTACGCTTCCTTTCTGTTGTTTGTCCTACGCTTTTTGAGGCTTCCTTTCCCACAGGTCTGGTACCTGCTCTATTTTCGTCGCTCAAAAGATCTCTACAAAAGAACCAAGAACCAAAGAACACGCCGCCATTGGACCTAACTTAGATACCCGAGATACCTAGTTTCCTAAAAAATTCTCCACTTTCCGAGTCAAGAATTGCTGTGACCTGTGACATGTCTCGTCACCACTGTCCATCTCTTACGACGGTAAGTACTCCTGGTCACTAAGCTCTTGATTCCCACACTATTATTTCTCGTCACTACATACATATTAGCCGGACCATGAGTCTTACCAGAAAAGTCAAGCTGGATTCATTCACCGGCTCCTAACTATGTACCAAACTTGGTGGTGCCAATTCATCGGTGAATTGTGAACTACTGTTCATTACCTATCCATTCTGGGTAATTGTAGAGAGAACTATTCGCGAGACTACCGATAGTGTACCATGGATCTATGAATCGCCCCATCGACAGCACATAGCACATGGGCACATTGTGTTTATTGACAGACAGGAAAGTATGAGCCTATACAGATGTACAAACAGACATATCGAAGGGGGAGAGAAGGGGAACAATACACGTCAGAACGAGCCTACATACACACTTGTCACAGCTATTAGGTACCTAGATAGTCTCTTGTTTGACAGCGGATGGACATGTTCTCAAACCGGGCGCCAATAAACACTATAGGCAGGTACTAGGTAGGAGGTTCCTGCCAGTTGTTTCGCGAGTTGTCTTCTCACCTACCTATCTTCGATTGATGGCTTATTGGTTCGTCTCAAATGCCTGTCAACTGAACTGGTCCCCCTGTAATCTCAGCGCCTCGCCCTGTACCTATCGCCGCTCTTGCTGGCTCGGTGGAAATTTCTGTTATTGCAAAATATTATGCTGACGGGGGACCTCTAAGATTAAACTACCTACAGCAGCAGGTATTGCTTCTGTTGTTCATTTAGACAGCCTGTCAGACGTTAGACTACCGAGCTACGGCACAGGAACAGTCTGTAATCTCCCTGTGCGAGGGACTTGAGCCAACTACTGCAAGGTACGGAGCGTCTTACTGCAGCACAGGATGCAGGACCTTCCGAGCCTGAGCTTGAGCTCTCTTCCTGCTCGCAGCTCGAGGACTGGCGGGCCTATAACGCGCCAAACAGCAGAGAAGCGCCAAGAGAGCCAATCTTAAAACGAAGCCATTCATCATCCTTGGCGGGGAAAGCAGCAGATCTTCTTCCTACATAGGGTAGGAACCAGATCCCTGAGCCAAACAGCAGCAAAGACGTGCCAGGCTCTTCTCGGCCTACCTCTCGGCCCCATTTGTTTTGTCCTTTTCTCATCTCAAATCAACCTGACGGTACTTGCGCTCCTTCGGCCGGGCCCCCCAGGCCAATGTCCAGGTCTTGCCCAGGCTCAACTCGCTCAAGAGCCTCTTCACATGCTGTTCCTGGCAACGTCTCCTGTTGTCGGGCAAATCCAACTCTGTAGCAGGATGGTGGAGGAATTCAACGACCATCCTGATTGCCTCAGATGCTAATTGCACAAATACATGCCATGCGGACGTCCATTCAGAATTCATTTTCCTGCACCACTTTTCTTAGGACTTTCTAATTTTGCTATAATGCTATTTTGCCCATGAATCATCACTTGCGAAATCTCATACGATCGCCATGGCTGTCCTATGCATCCATCTAACCAAGCATTGCTGGCCCCCGGTAAAAATTCTTTTCGGAGGTGAAATGCAAAACCATCCCCATAGTTGACGTGTACCCATTCCCAGTTATTTCTGGCCTTATTCAGTAGACGACCTCCTGGGGCACTGCTGGAACTGGGAGTCGTCAGTGCACCAACAGATCGACATTGGATCTTCTAGATTTCGTGGATTTTCCTTGCACACAGGCTGAGATGACGAGATCGGATCTGACCTTTCAATTTGGGAGTACGAGGACCTATTCTTACCATCACAGTACCCACGACATATTATTACGGTACTACGCCACACGTCTGCGCTGAAAAAAGGTGACCACTTGCAATTTCACACGCATAATTGTCACATAATTGCGATTGGTCTATCTCCTTTTTATCCGCTGGGTTTCCTGGATCTCGACATGATTGTTGGTTCGAAGATCTGCGTTCCACCATCGGACTTTCCTGGATCGGTTTTAATGAATCGACACAAAAAACATTACATTAGCTCATCAGCCCCTACCGTGTTGTGCTTACTGTCACGCTCGCCTTTCGGTTTGCGGTAATGGAAACTTTTTTGGCTCATCTTTTGGATTCGTCTCACCAACCCGATTATAATGTCGAATTACTTAGTCCAACGCGACGCCATTACGTATGTCCATCCGCGTATACGATTTTTTAGGCCCATTCACATAGATTGTGGCGGCTCCGGATGGCTACGCAATACTTTTAGCTCTGATTTTGGCCGGTCTCTCGTCAGTACCGGAGGATGAGACATGCGGCTACTTGTCTGTCTCACGCGCTGAGGCGTCTAGTCGAAACCTTGCATCTTGCTCTTATACCGAGGCCCTACAGACTGCCTGCCTACTCACGTGTACAGGTCCCTAAACCGAGACACCGGCGAACTCTCTCCAATGAGGATACAAACCACCGTTCATTGTTGACTCAGAATCTCCGAATAGCTGTAACTCTGGTCGTCCTCATGTGCCGATTCCGATTGAATTGGGCACCTTGATTGCGATAGCCATACCTTATGTACCCAATTGTCTACTTGTCGACCTAGCTACGCAGCGATTTGTTATGACGTTGGATATGCTTTGTCTCAGTCCCTTCTCGCCAAAGACAGTTAATGCTGCTTTTGGCTTGAACTTGTCATTATTCGGATGGACCTTCGGCCTGGGGGCGCATACCACCCATTCGATTGCTATCATATGAAGGCTGCATTCTGTCTACTTGGCTACAATTCGTACGCATCCCTCACTCCATAGGGGGCTCAGGAATTGTTACTTTATGTAGACCGTCCCGGCCAACATGAGCAGAAGAGTCATGGTGACGGATGAGTTAGTTTAGTGTAGGGGGTTCACGAATACTTGTTATATTCGATGGTAAAGCCCGAGCGCTCCCCGACAGCTAGGATGATGTGGTGGTTACGATTACGATGCGCATGTCAGTGGTGATAAGTAAGGGTCTATCTATCGCGATTTTTGGGCCTACAGTATAGTACAGTACAACCCAGCACAGCACAGCACAGCACAACCACGGTGTTGACACTATAACGCGACAATCGAATCGATTTCCGAATAGCTATAGCTCCCATGGACTGGTTGCTTCCAGGCAGCTTCTTTCGACTCGCCGTATCGCACACACGCGTTTGCAAAGCTCATTCGAATCGATCTCACGATGCTACTAAGATAGGCATAGGGAAAAAGGCATGTTTCAGCGACCATGGCTCATGTACTGGTCAAGTCGCTGTCTCAAGGTCTTGTCTTGTCTTGTCTTGTCTCAGTCTTAGCTTCACGCTGGTGTCCGCTCCGAACGTACGAACGAACCAACGAACGAGAGTGCAACAAGCAAGACAAGACAAGTCTCAGGACCATGACCCAACGAACACTAGGTGTGTCTCGCTCGGTTCGAAACAATACCGTTGCCTTAGACTACCCAGTTACTGGAAGTGTTATGCCATGTTCGTCTAGGTAAGTTAGGTAGTAATATATTTGACGTAAACGCATAGTGATTAGCTAGGAGTAGAAACATGCATTAGCTAGTTTGAGATTAGAAAATCAACTATATGGTCACCTAGAAAGAAGTTTACCCTTGGAGTTCATTACTGTCCCTCGTCCTACACAAGAGATTTAACCTACATATTATGTGGCCGTCTGGTTTGCGATAGTGCGTATAGCACATGCGCATCATATCAACTTACATCTATCCTACGTTAGTACAAACATAATTCACGAGGATCGAGGATCTTGGTATCTATCTATGCATTTCATTTTCGGCGCTTAGGCGAGTGGTCATATTTATGTACCTAAGCCCCACGAACGCAATCCATCTCCAACTATGTAATTTCACACGCAAGCGAGCCTGTATGTAAGTACGTACGTACGTAAACATTTGCTTTCAACCGCTTTTCTGACTGGGTCATACAACTCGACGACGCGGAAATAAGACATAAGGGGCAGTGTTTCCATTGATCGTACAGCATACAGTCAAGGTAAATAAGAAAAACAGAAACCCAACTCCGAGCCCCGGGGTTTTTTTATCAATCATAAAGAGTCATCATAAAACGAGCGTGTCCCGCATCTACCTAGCCTTTAAGAGACACACTGTCATTTGTTTCCTGACCTGTAGACGCCGAGCGAGAGAAAAGGAAAAGCAAGCACAACGAACAACTCGCCGGACACAGCCATAAATACAGTTATGACGGCGAGCACTCTGATCCGAACAAAACACGATCGGCTTCCCTATTTCTTGTTCTCGAAATAGAACTTGCCAATCTTTTCGCTGTCTTGCGAGCCCTCTAGGACCGGTCCTTGACTCTCATCCTGTTCGAGTCGTTCCCGGACCATGCGCTCCGCAGCCTCACGACGAGCCGGCCCGCCGACACCTTCTCGAAGAGCGCTCGTTTTTGGCTGTCCAGGCTGAATGGGGACCGGCCCGCGCGCAGTCGTGTCGACAAACACGTCGTCATCTGCTGTGGCTACATGTCCTCCACCGTCGGTGGCAATGCCATCGACATATTTGGCCTCGCGTCTTTCCGCAGCAGCCGAAGAGCTCACAGGCGTGTCACTACCAGGGATGTCTCGCGTATCTCGGTATCTAGACATGGCTTCCTGACTCAAACCTGAGCTGCTGCGCTCCAAAGCCCAGGCAATGTTAGCGTTGCCGGCGCTGCCTGGTTGCGGTTTCCGAGTGTAAATAGGTCCACTAACGGTACTGTTAGCGCCCTCTCCGAAACCGACCAGGCTGGCAGTGCCGTCATCGCTCAGGCGATCCTCGAATCCGCCGACGGAGCGGTTAGTCAAATCTTCATCCATAGGATCAATGGCGCCCGAGGTAGAGTCCACATCCATAGTGCGATAGTTTGTGTCTGTGCTCATACCGTCCTCATCCACTTCAGTCAGGTCTGCCTCGAAGCGCTCTGTTGTGGTCCGGCCACCGACGCTAGCTGTCGCGGAGGCAGTACCAACTGTGCTCATTTTGGTGATGGCTGTTGGCTGGCCATTGGCGTCGAAATATGCAGGGGTCAGGCCCGCGGTTATATTCTGAGCTGGGAAGCCGGTCGATGTTGGGGTTATCTGTGGAAGGTCGACGTTGGAGCCGTTTTGGGGTTGCGGCTGACTTGCGGTGCGAAGGGTCGAGACACGCTCGAGGCCGGCGAGGCGACTGATGCGATCGGCGCGTTCGGCCTCTAGGCTGTGGGTAGATGGGTGATGACCATGGCCTTTAGGTCCGCCGAGAGCGAGATGGGCATGGCCCCGGTGGCCATCCTTGATCGCGGTGGTAGAGAGCGCAGACAGTGATGTAGTAGTGCTAGTTGGCGTGCCACTATAGTCGATGCCAATGGTTAGCGTGTCTCTTTAACGCTACTTCGCACAGAAGATAAAGGCAGCGATCACATACGGCATATCACTGGGTGTCTCTGGATTCGACGGCGAGGGAGGAATGTTGATAAGCATCGGGCCGGCCTGCGGTTGAGACATATTGATGATAATGAGATCTTTGTAGTCTTGGTCGAGTTGGTGTGGTAGAGAGAAGAGAAACGGCACAGCGGTCACAGACAGCTGATCAGAAGCTTTTAGGCGGGCGTGAAGGCAACAGAAACTAGCGCCCGAGTATGTGCCAAACAAAGCTGCAGGGTGCGAGCTAGGCACCAAAGGAGATGACAAGAGGACCGTTGAATGGGCGCAATCAAGCGAACAACTAGTAATTCACAGAAAGCTCTTGCAGTTCTGGGTGGGAGGTAGTCAGCTTGTTATCGATGCGGCCGGCGCCTATCAGATAATGGCTCGAGCGGGTGGGTATGATTGCTTTCTTGAATCACTCCAGGCATGCGATGGCATACACATGGGTAAGGTGTATATTGCTCGCCCTTTTGTTGATGGTTCCTAAGTTGCAGTCCGGAGGGGTACTTGTCTATTGTAGGTCGGTAGGTGGATGGGTAGATGATGCAGTGGAGTCGCATGGGTCCAAATCATTCGAGAATTGAAGAAGAGTCAGGCCGGTAGTCTGATCTAGTAGAAAGTACTCAACTGTGCACACATCATATGTCCAGACGGATATGTGGTATGGCTATACAGCTCTAATGTCCAACAAAACAACTAACTAGGTCAATTGTATTCTAAAGGTATGAGGGGAGCTCACTGAAAATGGGTCTGGAAAGTCCACCTGCAATGAAAGGGGACTGGTAGGTACAGATGTACAGTGTCATAATCTAGGTCAGCCACCTGGGTTAGGTCCCTGCGTGAGGCGACCGCCCACTACTAAAGCAGGCACAAGCTGCCCAGTAGGTAGGTGCTGTAGAACCTGGGTAGGCACCTACCTCTAGCCCTACATCTGTACAACTTAAACTTAAAAGCTCTGCCTCATATAAGTCAAGTGGGGAATGACGTAGGTCGACGCTGCAGCCAGAACGCCGCCCAGAATGCATGGCATCAGTGCTGCCTCTGGGCTTGGGGGTTGAAGGTGTGTGCCTCCTGTACCTGCTTCCCGTGTTTTTATCGTCCTTTATTGTGTGACCGAGTTGAACTGAGCAACGTACTACTCGATACCTTAAATCAGTGTCACAAGCTTACCAAATATCATCCGCTATATTAACCCTCAACTTTGCGAACTGATCTCTTGAAGTCTGGTTTCTGCCAAGGGAAACCGGGCAGGGCAAACAAGCATGACAGAGGAGCATCAGGAAAAGCAATATGAGCAGTACGATGGGCTCATCACATCACTGTTATCATCGGACGTGTCCACTAGTAAGTAACCTAGTATAGAAGAAAAAAAAACTGACTGCGTATCATGATCATGGTATGCGCGCATTGCTATGTTACTATCGTGTGAATGAAGTTGGGATATTGACGATGGGCACTAGGGAGGCTCTCTGGTGAACACCAGACAAACTAAGCAAAATCGCTCATGGAAAGGTTTCAAGCAAGTCCTACGCCTGCCTCAAGTATCAACAGTCAAAGAGTCTTGAGTCCGGGCCCCCCGATGAATCAACACCACTACCATCCAATAGCACCAGTATCTAAGTAGTAATCTGACTACGTCGCCAAGACGGGGCGGCTTCGCGCTTTCTGAAGCGTGACGAGTACCAGGTAAATGGGAAGGTACAACAAGCCTATCCAGTGATCGCGCCAGAGTATTACATACATAAAGTATGAAGTTAGGTTATATATTTCATTGAGCCATTAGTACACGTTATCTGTAACAGAAAATACGCCACTTCACTTCGACTACCTGGTTCAAGTACCTTACACAAAGACAGGTACAGCATTTAGGTTAGGCAGGCTTGCTTTCTCAGCCCGTGCGCTGTCGCATTGCTCCAAATTAGTTTAAATCTCATGCTTCACGATACAACCATCCATTTCGCACTCCACACACAAGGTATACAAACTCAACCACAAGGTGCCCTCCTTCTCTTTGCTTGCTTCCAAATTCACTCTAAGGAGAGCCGCCCAGATCTTTACCCGTTGTACTATGTACAGAGCCGTGACCGCGACCTGCAGAGACGCGTTTTCCGTAATCGACTTATCTCTCTCTAGGCTATCTAACCGAGTCTAATCCCTCCTTCATTAGCTCTCATTGCGGGGTTCGTGGGCAGCCTAACGACCTGGACTACGTAAATCCAAACTGGGCAGGGGAAGATAGGGACAGGACAGGATAGTGTAGGGACACTAGGATCGGGAAATACGACTAGGTTAGTGGTCGACGGTCACCACTCGGCGCTCCGCCTCGCTTCACACAAATCGATCAAATCGGGATACTTGGCCCGGGTAACCCCAACGACAAGTTTACATTCTGTCCTCTCATCCCTCGTCTTCCCGAAAGTCCGTTTTTTGCAGAGCCTCGTGAAATTCGTGCCCAACACGTGCTCTGTTGCACTGTGCACGTGCTGTGCCACTACCCTGGCTAGACCCGATCCGAAACGCCGGTCCCCAGTGACCGATGCGCGGGACATTAGTACCGTAACCGGCCGCCCAGTCCAGGTTGGGGGATGGCATCATCATCGCCGCCGCCGCCGTCGTCCACACGACAGTCAAACGAGTCTCTTGGCTCGGACGATCCGGACTTTGTCCCCTCCCTTCTCTGTCGAGTCCCGAGCCATGCGGACAGCGAGTCGCAGAGCTCCCACACTTCGTCACTCGACGTCTTTTCTACCAGTCTGAGTGTGCGCCTTGCTCCCAACCGTCCTTATCTCCACTACCCGTAGAAACATGCGTACTGTGTCTCATCTAGTCTCGCGTATGGCATGTGGAGCTAACTCGCCAGGGTTTACTTAGGTCGACACAGAAAGTGATGGCGCTGACGCCGACACCGACTCGGCTGTCTTCGATGTGGACATGGCGTGAGTGAGGCCTTTGACACTACGACACTACTACATCGAAATGTGTCTTGCGCATTAGTCGTGACTGACGAATTTTTCGTAGGATCTCAAGCATGTCTGTGACATCAAGCGTGTACGATTTTGTCCAAGAACACGGACGAACATATCATCGCTATAAGCAAGGAAGTAAGCGTCCCCTACCACGTTTCGTCATTTTTGTTCATTTTACTCACGTCGTGGCTGATGCGTAGAATATTGGATGCCTAACGACGAAGTAAGTACTCGCCGAGATATGAAGGTCGATCTTTTGATGCTCATCATAAAATACAGAGGGAGCAAGAACGGCTAGGTATGCATGATCAATCCGACTGGACCTGTTTGGTTAGTATGAATGAACGCAGTGTTGACGGGAGTTGCCAGATTTGCAGCACGTAATATGTCTTAAAGTCTTTGGCAACCGACTGGCTCTTGCCCCTATTCAGGAGCCAAGCAGGGTGTTGGATTTTGGCACCGGGACAGGGACATGGGCGATAGAATTCGGTTTGTTATCCCGCCCTCCGCTTAAGCTGCATGGTAGCTGAGTTCGTCTAGGCTAACCTCACCCCCTAGCCTTGCAGCACCCGGGATCCAGTGTGCTCGGCACAGATCTCAGTCCTATACAGCCGGAATTGTGAGTGTGCTCCCTTCTACCATGCCCGCACGAGGCGCCTAGAGGGTAATGCTAGGAAACATGGAGATCGCAGATGCAAACAAAAATCAATCTGACCGGTTGACTCTTCGGTTGACTTGACTAACCCAGCTTAACACATCTATAGCGCCCCGCCGAACTGCCGGTTCGAGATCGACGACATAGAAGACGAATGGATGTTCTCGGATAAGTTCGACTACGTGCACGGGCGGCATCTAATCGGCTCAATATCCGACTTCCCGCGTCTCTTTGCAGTCATCCACGAAAATCTCAACCCGGGCGGGTGGTTGGAGATGCAGGACTACTACGTGAAGCTGCAATCGGTGGACGGGACGCTGGAGGGGACGACGCTGCAGCGGTGGAGCCAGATGATCAACGAAGCGCTCTCCTTCACGGGCCGCAGCGGTCTGCGCACGGTCAGGTACCGTCATTGGATGCGCGAGGCCGGGTTCGAAGACGTGCGCGAGGAGGTCTTCGCCGTGCCCGGAAATCCCTGGGCCAAAGGCTTAGAGCAGAAACAGCTGGGCGCCATGCAAATGGAGAATATACTCGAGGGTATCCACGGCTTCAGCATCTCCCTATTCACCAAGTACCTTGGCATGAGCCCCGAGGCCGTCGAGGCCCTGCTCGTCGAGGTACGTAAAGATCTGGTGAATACGAATATTCATTTTTATTATCCCATGTACGCCCACTTTTATTATTCCCCGCCCTTCTTCTATTGCCTCCTTGACTTGTTATTCCATCCTCGCCGCCCTCGAGACTCGCACTAACCACACGTGCGCACTTTAGAATGTCTGTTTTTGGCAGAAAACCTCTTGACAGGTAAAAGATCAAGTGTGTTTTACAACATACTCGTTTTGGCTTACCTATGATTTGAATACTATACCATGTACATCATCACATTTTGGCCTTCCGACTAGACATATATGTATAAAAAAAGCATTGCTGGCGATAAAGGAAGTGTCTTAACAAGGGATGCTGGGCAGATGTGGGCGTAATGGGATACCGATGAGATGCATATAGAATTGTGGTTAGATAGGGTAATAGTGATGTAGGATATGGGGAGTAAGAATGTTTCTATGCATATACATCGGAAGAAAAAGGGAGAGGCAACGTGTAATTCAAGCACGAGAATGGCAAATGCAGTCAAGTTTGGGTAAGAAGTGACGGGGAGAAGTTATTGATGGCAGATGAACATTAGGAAACAACGCTTTGATAGAAGCCTTATTTGAACGTGGATTTTGGTTCTATATCATGCACAGGTAGCATTTTGTGGTTCAGAGGTGCCTAAGCATGACAGGCATCTCAGCAGAGGCAAATTGCCTATCGAGTTTAACTCTTCGATCATTTGGCGCGGCCGCATTTACTATGCAGAAGCCAGGCTAACCAACCCCAAGGAATAGAACGAGAGAAAAGGTTCTCGTTGGTAACTGGTATCTAAGCACCAGGACGGACATGGGTATGAATTAGAATTCAGATGGCTAGATAAATAAATGATTTTCTTTTTTTTAATAAACAACAAAACTTATTGAACCCTACATTCCCTCATCTTACAAAAAGCGCTGTCCTGACCACGAGCTTCCTGCATAAACAACAACAAACACCAAAACACCAATCCCTGACCTAGGCACGTACTTAGGCAATAGGCATATCGCCGGGCAACTGCGTGAGCCAGCCGTCCAGGTTGTCGCTGACCTTGCGGCCGATGGTGCACTTGTTGGCGTCTTGGAGGGACTGCGTCTTGAGGGTGTTGCAATTGATCTTGTTGGCGAAGAGGTCGCTGTTGCAGTTCTGGTCCATGGCGCGCTGGAGGGCATCGCCCTTCCACCCGAAGACGTAGTCGCCGTGAATGCCGTAGCCCTGTTGTGGGGGAGGAGGAATATGTTAGATCATGCTGTTTGCAAAGGGAAAATAGGAAAGGGGAAGGGATGGGTAGGGCGGGGTGAGGTAGTGGAAGGTGGAAGGAGGCCGGGGGGAACTTACAGTCTTGTCGCCAAACGACCACACGAAAGGCTGGGAGCCATCAGTGGGCCACTCGTTCTGGTTGTTGAAGGGGCGGGTGTCCCAGTAACTGTTGATTAACTTCGTATCAGCTGCAATCGTTCCCTATGCCCCTAGTGTGCAGCCAACTGAGAAGTGTACTACTTACGTCTCGTAGAACACCTGCGGGACGGTAACGGGGTGAGAAGCAGGGCAGGCGTTGCCGTTCGGGTAGGCGACGTGGCTCTGGTGGTCTGGGCTATCGGTGTTCTTGCCGTCCCAGCATGTCGGGAAGCGGATGCTGACCATGATGCCCGCCGCGCAGGGCTTGGTCGGGAAGTTCAGCGTCTGCCCGCCTCTCGTCATCGAAGTTTGAAGGCATGTGAAGTCCATATACTTGTACTTTGCCTGCAGCTGCTGCGCCGTGCGGAAGTTCGGGTCGCCGACGGTCATCCTGAAGCCAGGCTTGAAGGCGGTCACCTTGCCTGTTCGGCGAGCCGGTGTTAGTCTTTGTCGTGCGTGATGTGAATTACAGAAATAATCATGATTTAAAATGGGAGGTTGCTAACCTTGCGACAAGTAGTACACCGTCTGGCCTCCGGTTGCTTGGGTAAAGCCGAGCTCATTGCCAAATGTCTTGACCTGGTGAAGCGTGCCGTTCCGTGCGCTTAAAAAAACGAAAAAGTTAGCAAGCAGGAAACGACATCTACTTATTGTTTAATAATCTGCTCGCATACCGGAAGAACACTGATAGACATTAGCCATGGACCTGATAGCTAGCAAGTAGCAAAGGCCGAGGAGATCTCTTACGTGTGGCTGTCCAGTAATTAGAGAAGTCCTCAACCGGCGTGCAAGAAGTGCAAGTTGCCGTTGAGGGCAGGTCATGTACGGCAGGATCCATCGTCGCGTTGAAAGCATTTCCTCCCACAACTTGGTGAAGATGAGGAGAGGGCAAGGCGCCAGGGTTAACGAGACTATTCGGCTTGTGCGTTTAGAAAATTTCCAGTTCTTCGGAGAGGTTGAAAAAAAAAAAAAAACCTACGGGTCAAGTCGGTCGACTACAAGTTGCGAGCACGAAAACCGCAGAGTCGCCGCAGCGTCCACGGCGGGAGCGATGGCCGCAGCCGCGAGGAGGGTTCGCCAGTACATCGTTGCTTTCCCTCTCTTTGACTTGTTCTTCTTCAGGCTAAGCAGTACACGCACAGACAAGGCACACTCGGACAGAAGACGATGAAATTCAGATGCCAACTCGCAATCACAACACGAAGAACGCCGCTAGCTCTTCGCGATACGGGCATGTAGTCTTGATTTATTCATTCCGTACTCGCAGCAGCAGCGCCTCGGGTCGCCTAACTGCCAAGCGGCTCGCTTCAACTGCCGACGCACCTAGGCTTCGTGCCATGTGAAATTATGGCCATCCGGCCGGCTTTCGCGTTCGGAGCTCAGCCATCGAAAACAAGGGTGTGTGTGCAAATACGATAAAACACCCAATAGTCGAAAGCCGTAACACGGCATGTGGAAACCTTTCCTGTATTTATCCAGATTGGGGCTTTCATCGGGAAAAAAGGGACAGGTCCGTTTGCACCCAATTCGGACAGACCAAATGTTGGTATCACAGCATCACGTGCCGACCATGACACACAGCGCTTCCGCCTCCTTTTTTCAGGTCAACCTCCTATATATAAGGTGGTTTCGGTACAGCCAAGAACATCCAATCAATCGCCACGGCATGAGCCGGACGGATGGCAAGCTAATTAGTCTTTTCCTACAGTAATTGTCGATGCAAGAATGTACCCCGTATTCAAGCAATGGTTCTATATGTTTCTAGGCCGAATAGACGTGGAAGGTTGATGTCACTATGCTTGGGCCTCGCCCCCCTTGCCGCAAAATCAGACGATGAGCTCATAAGCGAGTATGTCTATTTTAAGAAGCAGGTGCCAGAATGTAGTGCCGATATGTTTTGGTATCGTAGAAGACTACCGCGATTGGCCGGACTGGAATTGATTGGCTTAGATATTTCCCGGCCTCGACTTGTATGTCGTTCTTATGTAGCCGTTGTGTGATTAAACACTTAAGCTGCGTGTATAATAGCTTGACCAAAGCCAATGGCAGCTCTCTCGTCCTCTATATAATAAATAAGGAAATAGACATGCCCTAGTGCCTTTATTGGTGTCAGTACGTATTGCGAAGGCTGTGGTCTACATCGGCATTTGCTTTACTCACCCTCATGACTGAGGAAAATGGTCTCGAGTTCCGTTGATGTACACTAAACTCAACTGCGCTCTATCCTGGTATGATACCTGCGGTCTATGGGATGATCTCGGGTTTTTCGCAGGGCACTTAAAAGCCCCGTTGATTTAATCTACTCGGGGCCAGGATATCTCAAATTCCGATGCCCAGTCTTCAGTAGCAGACGTAGTGAGTATGCTGTAAAGAAGGTAGGGAGCGCGATTAACTGTGCTGATTCAGTCAACGCAAAGGATCGGTGTGTTAACTCTCCTGCTAAACCTTCGACTATAATGCCAACCGAATCCTTTTTGGTACCAGACTCGTAGCGCATATCAGGACACGTGCCGATGTTGATGCCGATGCCATCTGCCTCTGTTCGAATTCATACTCTCTGACGAAGACCTATCTGTTCGGTCATAGGGAGTTTTGGGATATGATGGACGGTAAGAATCACCTCTCGTCCGCCTTTGGCCTAATTGTCCTGTGTTGCGAATAGGACTGTCTCTCGAAGCAGCACTTTGGCGACCGGGAGTTTCCGTATCTCCTTTGGCTTGCTCCATGGTCGAGGAAGGGTACTGAACCTTACGATCCCACACCTCGATTGACCACGGACTCCGTAGGAAGTTGCGTAGCTCGTGCAGCAGAAGCTTCGTGTTTTCGCGGCCCAGGAATTCCGACAGCATGTCCTCCGCTGCTCCCTGGCTGCCTTGAATATCAACAGTCTTCAATATGGCAATGATGTATTCTAGGAGAAACTCGGCGTTATTTGCACGTCGCCGTGTTATGGTGTCCCCACTGCTCTGTGCATCAGTGGGCGTGCACAGAAACTCGAATACCTGTAGCTCTCTCCTTAACCACGCTCGTGCGCGTGAAAGGAGTTCCGGCTCTGATTCGAATAAAGCGGGTGTAATGTTTCTATAACGAGACATGGGATTGGATCCAACGTGCAGAGAGTAGAGGCGGTTGCGGTAGATTTCCTGGCGACGAAGAATGGCTTCGTTCTGGGTCACGGGTCGGGGCTGATCCCGTCGGCGCCTATTTGGCCTTTCAAGCCTTTGAGATGTCCATGGTTGGGTACCTGACTGAGCTAGCTCGGCTGACTGGGCGTGCGATTGCACTTGCTCATTGCGGGTAGCTTTCTTCCCTACCTGGGGCACGAGGTAGACACGGCTTGTTCTGGGACCATCGTAGTCGAGGTCATGTGCTATTTCATGAATGTCGCTTTTGCATAATGGGCACTTGGAAGAGCGCTCAAGCCAGCTCAAAAGGCAAAGATAATCAAAATTTGTGTGTTTGCAAGGCCTCGCCTCGCAGGCTTCCGTGATACTATCAAGGCAGATGACACAGCATAACTCGCCTGGCTGTCCTTGGCTCGTTGCTTCGTCTCTTGCGGCAACCTCTACCAGTGTATTTTGAAGAATTCTTGACTGAAGATTGTCCGAAGTATCTTCGGTCTCCATAGAGTAATGCCGACGGTTCCAGTTTAACTGGTGTCGCCTATTTCTCTACCCAAAAGCAAAGTAAAGAACCTGAACCACCACAACCGTGCTTCAACGTTGTAACAATAATGTCTCCTAGTAGAGTGTTATAAGGAACTTAGACATTTGATCAGATCAGGCTCATTACACAACCTAAGGAGCGTTTTGCAGGTGGCAAGTTCTGACACTGGAAGGAGCCTGCCAGTCGGCTCCAGGTGCCTAGACACCTGCTCCGTGGCACGTCACGTAATGAAGCTAATAATGAGGTTGGGTTTCCATTTAAAAGTGGGGCTTGATGGAAGCGAATCAATTTACCGTAGTAGGTTAGAAGGTCCCCATTGTCGCGGGGTGGTATTCGAAAGTCGCGTTATGGTACCTGTGTAGCGCGTTCTGTCGTAAGTGGGGAAGCTTAGGTGACATTTTGTTCTTACACATCTACCTACGCTCTGAGATACACGGCATATGCAATCACAACTACATAATTGACATATGTTAAAAACTTGCATAGCCTAACAATTGGACTTATTAATTGAGCTTTCATCATTTACTTAGAGTATACACCATGGACGATCCTGCCACGCGAGGGTACTACGAGGCGAAGTCAACCCGGTTGCGCGCCGAGCTGAAGCAGTTTGAAGCGGACTGGGCAAGTCACAATGGCGGCAAGAAGCCGAATCGTCAAGATATCAAACAGAACCCGAGCATAGGTAATTATGATCTTGGCTCTCCTTCGTCGTACCCAAGTTTTTCGACTTTGAAAGACAATGATTAACAGTTATATGCGTGTGGCAGCTTCCCAATATAAGAAATACAACGAAGTCCGAGATATCCTCGCCGGGAAAGTAAAAGTACAAATAGCGTCGTCGCCATCGTCACGGCGCAAGCGCAGCTCGGAAGAAGCTGCGGTAGCAGTGGTGCTGACACCCTCGAAACGTTCCAAGCCCATTCAGACGCCATCCAAAGTCCGCACCGTAGATGTTGTTGTTGAGAGGGATGACGACGGCACTTTCCAAACTCCCTCCTCTCGATCACTTTTCAGTCCCGCGATGCCCACGTCGATCGGCCCGACGCCTCAGAAAAACGGTCGGATCCTAGGGCTATTTGACCTTCTCGAGGAAAATACGGAAAATGCGCCTCCCAATGGTTATACGGGAGGCAATGGCTCCAAAACCCAAGCTACACCTAGCAAAGCGTCTGCTGCTAAGCTCGAGCTCGGCAGGTCCCCCATGACACCCTCTAGGCGCAACATGCTCAACGCGTTCACGACCCCGAAGGGGCGAAAGGAGGGTGGTGGCAATAGTAATAATCCATTAGGTGCTCGAACACCTAGCTCCGTCTCCAAACTTCATCTCTCTACGCCCGCCTTTCTAAGGAGAGCCCCGCTCCTCCCGACCGTGGACGAAGACGGCCCTCATTACAAATCGCCGGAGCCCATAATGCGCCTGCCTCGGAAGCCACTCGGCCGCAGCCTCAGCAGCGTGGTCGCGAGCTTGAGGAAGCTGGAAGAGGAGAAGCTCGACGAGGAGTTGGAGGCCTTGCATGAGATGGAGAACGAGGACCAGAACAAGATGAATACGAATACAAAGACAACATCCAGCAACACCGCGAAACCTGCGGCTGCGGCTCAGAAGAAGTCAAAGGATGCAGCAGCAGGACCGGAGAAGATTTTGGAGCCAGATAGCCAAACACCTCAGCTTCTAGGCGGATTCGACGACGAGGGGCTCTACGACAGTCCCACGGAAGAAGCAACGAAGGGACGAGACGGGCAACCGCTAAGAGTATATAAGAAAAAGGGACAAAAGAGAACAACCCGACGAGTAAACATGAGGCCGACGAGAGCTAAACGACCGGAGAATGCGGCTGCTGTTGTTGAGGAAGAAAATGATGATGACGCTAGTGAAGTCGAAAACGGGGATAATGCGATCGTCCCCGAAACGCAATTTGACCCCAACAAGCCTGTAGAAGAGTTGCCAGACGTCGATGCCAATGTCGATTCGGGATCAGAGTTTAATGACGACGACAACGACAACGACACCTACACAGCAGAGGACGGAGAAGAGGATGACGAAAAGGCTCCAGCAAAGAAGAAGCCGAAGAAATCGGCCGCTGGCACAGATAAGAAGGGGGACAAGAAGAAAGGGGAGAAAGGGGAGAAAGAGGGCAAAGTCAAGAAGGCAGCTAGGAAAGTCAACGAGCTAGCGCACGCGAACTTCAAGCGGTTGAAGCTGAGAAATACGGGATCCAAGGGCGGGCCAGGGTTTGGCAGTCGTTTCCGTAGACGGAGATAAATAGTTGAAAATACTGCGTTCGGAGGGCCTACGACATGCAGCATACAGCAGAGCATGGAACGATGTTAATGAATATATATGGGAATACTGATTTTATTTATGGTAACTCAACTCGCCTCGTACTACCTTCTAAAGTGAAACCCTCCACTTTCTCTTGGTAGAACGATGTGTACGGCATGTGGGGGAAGAAGCACTCCAGCGCCCCCTTCTTCATCAAGCATACATACGAAGAATAGTAGCATCAGGCATCATAGCGAAGCAAAACGGCGCTCCGCGAATGCGCAAGGACGAGAACTCACTAACTGGAGAGGGTTGCAATCATGGCGACGCTTACCTCCGGCAAGTAGCATACCGAAAACGCTTAGACAAGTGCAATCAAGAGCTTGTGAGTAGTCCTTAGAGAGGCATCACGGCAGTGTATTGGCAAATAAGGATGCCATCACACAAAGCGGTATAATTTTTGATATACAGCTCTCGTGGCTTAGTAGACTAATATATGCATCTAATTACTCACCCAGCGCCTTCGCCTTCGCCTTCGCCTTCGTCGTCGGCGGTTTCTCAGGAGGTGACATGAAGAGCCATGCGGGACTAGAAGGCTCCTTCTTTGATCATGTGTATCGCATGGAAAACTACAATCGCAAGATGAGGCTGACATATTTATCGTCCTTTTCGCTGCCGTCTTCCCACCATGGAAGATCCGGCCGAGTCATCAGGTATTCCGCAGCCTTCTCAACCCTACTCGGGTCTCCCAGCTCTTCGTCAGGGTTAACTGCCAGCCATTGCGTGAGCAGCTGTCCAACCTTTTTGCCGAATTCCTCATCCGATTTGGACAGCGCGTAGGTCATGAACCCGATAGGAAGGATAGCGGCGGATCGAAAATCGACAACATAGATGACGTCGTCTTTTCCCAACATAAATTGCTCCGTCGTTATGTCGGTGAAGACGAAGTGGCACTTGGCTAATCGAAAGGCGAGGCCTTTTGGGTCACGGGAAGAGTCTCCGAACCATAACCTTAATAACTAAATTGGAAAGGAAAGTTATGTCAGAACCGCAAATGCTGACTAGATTACAACAACTCTTCAGAGTCCCAACACGGTATACTTCTGTTTTGCTTTGCTGAGTGGGTAACCGGTCTTGTGGGTACTTAAAATTGTGAGAGATGTGTCTTAAGACTTACGAGAGTTAATCTGCTTTCTAAGTGACTATTAGAGTGAAATATGCGTTTCACCTCGTCGCTGATGCGTTCTGGTATGTGTTCTGGGTCCGCGGTGGTATCGACGACAGTTTCACCGCCAGGGAATCGCCCTACAAGAATATCGGACGGGATAGGCAGCGAGAAAAAGTGAGTCAGGATATTTAGAATCCTTCCAAGGCTTGGTAACGACCCATAGGAGGTCTCGCGAGTTGCTTTGGCCGAGCTACTAAGCAAAAGGTTTGGCTGATGTTCCAGTCTCAACGCAAGACCGACATACTTGGTAATTATATGAGCGACGGGGCCTATTCTGATGACGGCAAAAATCTGGGGGATCCGTACCTCCCCGCTGGGCTCAAAGGTTTTACCCTGCAGTCCCTCCCAGGCAAACTGCTGCGCTATGGCCGCGGGAACAAGCTTATTAGCAGAGCCGCTCGTGAGGGCTGCTGTGGGCGGGTCCCTATCCAGGGGGTAAGTAGGTTCTCCGTTGCTAAAATAACAGGTGGCGGTATCCCAAGACACGGAGTTATCAAAGTGGAAGGCGTAATGAGCCAAAGCATACCGAAGGAAGCTGAGGTTGCTCCCACTACCTGGTAAGTCGAGTGTGCGGACAAAAAGGTGCGCCGTTATTTTCCCTCGCTTTGCGTCTTCTATGTAGCTCATCACCGACTTTGAGCATATAGTTTGCATGAGGTTATGTGCTTCGTTCTCCGTGATAAAGCGCGCCCAGTGCGAGCTTTGGTTACCGGCCATGGGCGAAGAACCCTCAGCCCAGGTGCCGTCGGGTTCTTCAAGTTCATCCCCTCTCCCTCTCCTACGGATAAAGAACTCCTTTGCCGTCTGATGGATAAAATGTACTCGGCCACGTCTAATTGTTACCATGAGGGCTGTATTTTGTTTGATCCACTTTGCCATGAGCGCTTCATTTGGCATGTATAGCCGACCTGACTCCCATGTTTCGTCGCGACATATTTCCATGGCCGTGTTCAGTTCAGCTGGGGTCAGTGGCTCTCGAGCGGCGACCATGAGAGAGAACAGTCGCTTCACCTGATGGACGAGATCCGGGTTTATGTTGGCCAACAGCTCGCTGTACGTACTGCTAATTCCTTGAGATGACCTCTCTACCAAAGCGCGCCATTGGTCGCCAGTGAGAACAAGCTCGTCGTCTTCTGGGTCCAAGGCCCTGAATACCACCTTTATGACTAGAAACGTGAATTGATCGCCATCCGGAAGTAGCTTCTGTGCGATTTCTTTCTTCAGCTCGTCTTTCCAGACATGTTTCTCGGCCAGTCTTTCTATGCGTCCATGGACAACCTTGCTAATGACCGTGGCGAGTTCTTGAGTCCTGTCTTCGAGGTTGATACAGGGAACCTCCGAAAGATACGCGTTGACCTTGCTGACTGGCCTGGACGTCGCGAGGATCCGTACGTTACCCTCCGGTAGCAAGGAAAGCGCACGGAGTAGATCTTTTCTACTCCCAGCACTGGCCACTGCAGATGTAGTACGGCCTGGTGTAGCGCCATCGGGAGTTTCTGCGCATTCATCCAAAGCGTCAAAAACCAAGGTAATTGGGGTATCTATATAACCGCAAACAAGCTCAACAATGTCCCACAGTTGTGGCACTGATGTCATGAGCCCCTTTCCGTAGGACGCAATTTTTTCTCGAACTGCCCGTACTCTGGCTACATATCGGTGTTGGGTCAATAGTTGGTGCAATATCGCGCAAAGTGAGTTCGCCGCTTGTTTGCTGATCCCACTGTCGTCGTTAAAGAAAAATTGGCAGACAGTGCCTTCAATCTTCCATTTCTGGACAAGAAAACGGGCCAGCACTGACTTACCCTGGCCGGGCAAGGCTTTGATGAGCAAGACGCCACTGGTCCATGACTTCAGCGTCTCCTCCTCCAAGACCCAGTCACAGGTGTCAGGCTCGGCGTCGTCGACCCCCTCCATGAGCGCTTTGTAATCTAGACCATCCAAGTTGAACTGGCCGATCAGCGCATCGATCTTGTCATGCGTGAAGCTCTCCATTGCCTCCCAAAGCTTGTTGATGGTGGTTCTAACTCCTCTTAGATTGCCAAGTGTCTCTTCACCATAGAACTGTCTCAGCCTATCTTGGAGGAATCCTTCGTCTGCCTTGATGCTTGCAAGGGCTTCCTCCCATTGATCTGCCTTGAACGCGCTGCGCAAAGTCCTAGAGAACCAATTTCGATAATATAGGATTACACTTCGCATTTGATATTCTGTTATCTTGACACACAAGCCCACAAAATGGTCCGAGAGAAGTTTATCGAGGTTATCGCCGTTGTCTAGGGCCTTCTCGTCGGGATGCTGATTGAACAGTTTCCAATACCATGTGACGATTGAGCCGACATAGACCAGCCCTTCGCGGTTGGTGATTAATTCGGAAGCCGCGTTAGAGAATCCCTTCCGTCTTACATTAGATGTGCATTGGAATGTATAATCTGGCAGTGGTCGTTTCTCACATCAAATACCAATGTTACGCCGGTCCACGCGGCAGCAGCTTGAGGGAATGCCGAGAGGGCCGTTCCGATGAGGCCCCTAATGCTCAGAATGGCATCCACGATTTCACCGGTTGTTTGAATGGACTCTTCGTAGTCTTTTGTGCGCTCCAGACCTGCCCGAATAGCCTCCTTAAGCTGGGTATCGAGCTCCTCGCCCGCAAGACCGTGTTGCTCCTCGACTTGACCTCTAGTCGTAGCTGGGTCTGATGTCGACACGCGAGTGACGCGGAGTAACGCCGATTGGTAGGACTCGACCAAGTCCGGGTCTTGCTTGCAAAGAACATCATAGGCTTCTTTCCAGAGACGTCCCGACTTGCTGGTATCGCGAGGCTTTTGATTTTGGCGCTGCTGTTTCGGTTTCGCATTGGCAAATTCATCCTCATCTTCCGCCGGTGTCGCGCCACGGGCGCAACAAAACAGCGTTTTCAGAGGAATACAGCAGCCCATTGCCTTGTTAAATAATGACTTTCTTCTGTGCTACCGCTTGCGAAACCCGGACGAGGATGCGCTGAGGCTGGAACCAGGCGCCGATCCGAGAATGGTTTCTGGGGCATTTCACGAAACGGTTCGCGACGCGACAGGCATGCCGTATCAATTGGGGTCAGCGGTGTATTGCATATCAAATGCTTCCTGCCCGGCATGGAAGGTCAACCATGTCAAGCTAAGCCAATTGTGTTCCGACACCAGCTAAGGCCCTGCAAAACGCCAACCAAGCGGGGTAGGCCCGTGAGGTTGCTTTTCTGCGACACCGATATCATCTAAGCTACCGCAAGCGACGATAAGCCGCACTCTCACCATATATATATATATATATATGTAACTATATATGTGACATGACGATAGAGTATGATCGGAGTTACTTTCCAAGAATCAAAACAGGAGGCTTAGGGCTTAGGTAAAGTAGAACAACAGGAAATGTTAGCGGAATTTTAGTAAGTTGGAGAAGCAGTATCTTCGCGGTATACTTAAAGCAGGAAATTGCGACTTGCTTTTAAGGAGCCCATGCCTTCTTACATACTAGATAATCTAGGTAGGTACTTTCTGCGCGCAATAAATAATTAAGTTTATCGTACCTTCTATTAAAAAAAATATAAGGATTGGAATCTCGAACATCTGAGAAGTAAGAGGAACAGAATAACAGCAATTGGTTAACAAATACCCAACCAGCAAAAAGGATGCAATACTGCTGCAGTCATGGTCGTTAGGTGAGTAGATTTCGTTCTTGGTATCACGTGCACACGGGGTAAATCAAGATTCTCACTCGGCTTGTAGAAGCGAGATGTTCGATTATTATAATCAAATTGATCGTAATTCTCTATTATGATAAGAAAAGTGTATTCAACGCGCCGTCAGCGCCTGGCTAGAGCCATTGGAATTCAAGACGCCAAACAGAAACATGCCGAGCATGAATCGATGCATCTTACGTCTATGTCTATGTCTATGTTCTATTCCCCGGGCCCAACCTAGGCCTGCTTTTTATGTAGCCCAACCAAGTCCCCCCTTCTTTGGGTTCCTCCTTTTTCCCCTCCTTTTTGTCTAAGTCGATCGATCGCTGCGGTCTTCTTCCTTTAGCCCTTATTTGCCCTAGAGTCTATAGAAATCTATGTCTATCCTTCCATACCAGTAACGCCTACGCTCCGTCCATCAAACCAAGGGAGAAGGAAAAAAACAAGCGAAGCCCCAGACTAACAAAAGAGAAATAGAGACTGGCGTTCGGGGAGTGGCCAAGGGGGTTGGCGATGTTTTCCCCCTTAAGTACCTCTCCCTCTTTACTGGTCGGCAATATCGGAGAACCACGGGTGTTTCAGGACCTCATCAGCCGTGATCCGTTTCCTCGGATCGAAGTTGGTCATCTTGCCGATGAGGTCCTTGAAGTTGGCGTCGAGGAGGTCGCTCTTCCAAAGAGCAAACGGGCGCCGGGGGTTCTTTTCGCCAAAGGTGTCGGCCATCCGGCGCATGTCGGGCGCCCAGGGGTGCCGGCGGCCGAGGTAGTCCATGAAACCGTCGAAGTCGTCCCAGTTGGCGAAGTACGAGATCTGCCGCGTCAGGATGTCGGTCGTGGGATCAACTGTACGGTCGCCGTCGACGAGGAATATGACGTTGCGTAGGCGTAGGAAGATGAACTGCAATTTCAGGCGTTAGCATAGCTGCGCATAGCCAAGACACAGACTGAGTCAATGTATGCGTAGGGAGAAACATACCACTATCGCAAGCGAGAAGACATCGGACGGTTTGCCCACGGCGCCCTGGACATGTGCCTCCGGACTCCTCCACAGTTGGTTACCGACCTGAAGCCCGCTGAGAGCCTGCCCTGGCGGGATGTGGGTAGAGTCCTCTAGGTCAGATAACTGAACCCGATCAACGACGATACCGTCCTCCGTCTCCTGGTAGTCGATCATTATATTATTGGCCTTGACGTCTGGGGAAGTGTCAGTGACAAGGGAAGCTTATAATTATGACTCAAAATCAGGAAGCTTACCGAGATGGGCGATGTTCTGCGCATGCAAGGTAGCCAGGCCTCGCAAAGTGTCTCGAAGGATGCGCTTTTGCGTCCCCAGAGACACATCTTTGAAGGCGAAATTAAGCAGATGATCGGTTAGGTATTCGTTGACGAACATGTTCTGCTCAGGGACGGTGTCCCTCAAGGCTCGCAGATAAGGAGACTGGTTGAATCTCAATTGCAAGGGCAGAGAGTATTTGTAATCCTTCTCGAAGAGACTCTTCAACACGAACATCTTCTCATCAGCTCTACAAACGTCGCACACCGGGTTAGTTGCAATTCGGATTGCTCACGCTGGGAAAGCCCTGCTTACCGAGCCAGATATACCTGGCGGTTTTGTCTGTCCTGTAGCACATTCTGGATGGTATACTCCTTCCCCGAGTAACCTCTCAGAATCACACCCGGTTCGATCAATTCCGGAGGAAGCACGTAGGAATGCTCGACGGCCGTCGCATTGCGAGCACTACTCTGATGGATTGCTTTGTTGAGGACATGCCTCGACTGCGACAGACCCGACCGAGTAAGTGTAGCCAAGGGCTGAAGCGCGGTCAATGTTGGCGGAAGGGCCGCGCCGCGCATATTATTTATCGTTCTCGAGGTGACAAGAACAGCCGTCACCGAGGGTAGGTTTTTGGTTTTTTAACGAGCGTAAGCTGAACAGATGTTCCAAGCACAAAGTTCCTCTCAAAGATATCGAGTCGAAGACAAGTCTAGGAGAGAATCGGTATGACATATGAAAGGTTGAAAGTTGGCAGCTTGCTCCTCTTGTGACTTCACTGGATGATATTTATCTAATCGATTGCTTCCAAATATACTTTCTAAACCCCCCCATTGACTAGGTACATTCACTCAAGTAAGGTAGAGTACGTTTATAGCAAACAGCTACCACTAGTTTCATCCGTTCAGCGCTATTATCAGCATTGTCATACTAGTAGGTGTTTGTACCTGACTACTTTATCTAGGGACAGATGTGAGTATGATCTATACCGAGCATCGGACCTGGAGCCTTGGAGGGGTGACCTTCGAGACCCTGAGTGCCAGAGCGGCCAGTGAGACAGGGCTGATACCTAATGCACGCTTGATAAGTCACACGGTCACGAAGAATCTGCTTCTGAAATTACTTTATTTGGGGGTGCCTCCTTACCGTACTGTATGTATATACAGTACATAGATAGATCTGTCCCACCGAGTCGTATGTATCTAGCCAAGCCCACACACCGGCGCGACGCAGGTTCCATCCAGGTTCCATAAGTAGGTCCCTGGAGTTCCCACCGTGGTGGGCTACTTGTTTTCGCGCGCGAGAGAGATGGTGGCGACGCGGCTGCAAGATAACTCCCACTTTGAATTCCATGCATGGAAATTGATAGGGCTTGGCGGACTATGGTTTGGCCGGGTGAGTTTTCCCCTAAATAAGTTCTGGAGCCAAGCGGAGAACTGATGGAGAACTGATGAAATTCTAAAGGGGCAAAAACCTTGGAATCTGGTTGGAATCTGGATTTCTCTGGGTCAAGACCCATTGATGCGGCGTTATCTATGTAATGTTTTACTACGCGGCTGTATCTATCTCTAGAAGAGGCAGGACGCACAGCTTATCAAAAACTACACCGCATCTCGTTGTCTGTCGTTTGTTGTTTGCTGCTAGATAATGCAGTCGACAGGTAACTTCTGTTTCGACAATTCTTCTCCGAGAAAAATCCGAGGTGCCCCAATAAAATTCCGAAACTACATAAAATTCTATGTATGTGCGGTGAATGAGAAAAATCACAGGGGTTGCAAGTAAGGTTATTGCTCATTAACCAACCCGGGCTTCCGAGCCAAACCTTTTTACGAGCTGCAGCGTTTTGTCTTAGCTTTAGCCACCTTAAGCCACCATCCCGCGCAGAGAGAGCGAAACAAGTCTGATGGGATGCACCTCCCACGTGCCCTCCCTGGTCAAAAATTTATTAATTTATAATTTACCTGCCTATGCTGTTGTACATAGTAGTAATGCTAAGGTGAATGAGCCGCGAGTGACGAGGACATTCAAGCTTCGTATAGCTGATTAAGCACAAAGCACACTACTTGTAGCTACTCTACAACCCCCAGTACAAACCTTAACGCTGACTTCTGGTAACATATTCATTTTACACTATACTATGTACTAGCAGTCTATTTGAGCAAGCAAACGGGAATATGAGCGCTTACCCGAAGCCAAGAGTGTACGGCTGTAGGATCGCTCCTCAAGTAGGTATGTAGCACATCTGCATTCCCTCTTTCATTTGGAACTTTGGTCCAGGCTTCGAGTCTCTGGTCAAAGAGGCTTAGGAAGCCTAAAATATTATGAAGCGGGTATGAAGGATTCGGAATTCATGTAGGTATATACTCCTACTACCTGGGTGCATTATCCGGTTCATAAAAAATCTCTAAGACCGTAAAGGCCGAAGGCCACTCGAACTCGAACATGAAGCTAAAAAAGCTGTCTAAGCTATCCCCACAGAACAGTGTTTGACATGACCAAAAAAAATTCAAAACAGAAAACCGCAAAATCATTTTAGCCACTTATTGGCGCGAGAGACGGCGCGTAGGTAGTCGTACGACGTACAGTAATACAGCAGCTAGCGATGTTTGCGGGTTAGTTTGACGTCAGCCAGCTGCCTACGGTACTGTTCGCCCACTTTGCCAACACGAAGTGTAACTACTGCTGTACAGAATGCCTGGGCAACAAAATAATTGCCTACTAGTAGGGCCTAGAATGGTTAAATTTCTATTGTGCGCATCTCACCGCTGTCACGTTATCTGAATTCTCGGCTCAGGGCTTTTCGAGTCTCGCTCGGAATATTTGGCTTGCTCGTTTCCTGTGTGTTTAGTGCTTGCTTCAATTTCCGGTCCAGTGTCTCGGGAAATTATTGTACCACCTACTAGGTTAGTTCAGTATAGGGACCTAATAAGTGGTAGAGGTAAGTATGTTGGTCTAGACCGCTACTTTTACAATGTATGTACAGACCGAGACCGAAAGCATCGTGATAATGATCTGTGGGAGGGAGGCAGAAACCCGACGCATGAAGTCGATACAAGCAAACAGTAGATATTGAGCTAGGCGACTTGGGTGAATAGGTAATTGGAAATGGGTGACGAGCTGTGGGATTCACTGGTACAGACAGAGATCATTGCTGCTAGAATTGCTGTAATGATAAAGGCTAGGCTCGTCGTTTCTCCAGCTAACTACAAGCTATGAGCACATAATGAAAGAAACTAGCCTGCCCACGTCGTCGCCGTCTTACTGTGGGTGCTTATTCTAAGTTTTAGTTCTAGAAATTTAATGACCGACTTGGCGCCAGGAGGTAGATGCCAATGAGCATTTTTGCTATATTTTCATATCCTCACCGGCTTCTATCTAAGAGTGAATTCTATACATACTGCTATGCTATGTAGTGATTCATCAGTCTTGTTCGGACCGATGACAAATATGTACGTATTAAACCAATTGTGTGTAACTGGGCATACAATAGAAGAGACCTGATTGTCCAATAAGGTGTCGGGTCGAGGCACATGTTTCAACATGCTCATACCGCTGGCGAGCGCTCCCGCAGTCTCACGCGCACGGGCATACCATCTTTGGGATGAACGGTGCCGTTGCCGATCCAGTACAGACGCTCGTTGAAGACCTTCGCTTTCACGGTACCATCCGAACCTCTGTAGATGAAAATAACAGTTAGTAACTGTTCGACTCTTATAATACCCCAAATTCCTAAACACCTATACGGTCGTAATGCCAAAGGGGGTGGGGGATTTAGTTTGGTTAGTTTAGGTTGAACTCACAGTTGTTTGTCCCACTCGTCCCACGCCTCCTGGATATCGAAGCGTCGAGCTAGGAGGACGGCGACGATGCGCAGCTCGATGAGCGCGAGCTCCATTCCGATGCAGTTCCTGGGACCGACGGAGAACGGCGCCCACGCGGCGCCCGCCGCGGGAAAGTGTAGCGGGTCGCCCTCGGGCACTGTCCAGCGCTCGGGTATGAACTCGTTAGGTCGGGGCCAGTAGTCCGGATGCCGCGCGACGCCCGGTGCCGACAGCCACAGACCCCAGCCTTCGACAGGGTAGCGGATCGAGTTTGCGTCTACTAGAGTGCAGCCCTTGGGCGGTTCGCGCAGAGTGGCCGCGAGAGGGTTCAACCGTAACGTCTCCTTGATGACGCCGAGGGTATAGGGGAGCGAGTACAGGAGGTGGGGGTTCTCTCGGAGGGCCGCCTCCGCCTTGCTCGGGTCAGGCCCCAGGACGGCGTCGTGCTCGGCGCGAAGCTTGTCCAAGCACTTGGGGTTGTCCTGTAAGTGCTTCATCATGAAGCAGATGGTAGTGGCTGTGGTATCATGGCCGGCGAAGAGGAATGCTTTGAGGTTCCCCATCAGCGTCTCCACGAATTCTGCATTGGGCTTCTCCCGGGAAGCACTTGGGTCGTCTTTATCTACGTATTTAATAGCTAAATCTACGATCGTCTTGACTTGCGAATCGTTGGCGTCGTCTTTTAACTTGGTCTGTATTTGTGGTAACATCGCGTCTCTCATCATAGCATTATAACGTCGGGCGGCAGCAGTATGCCACGGCATACGGCCGATAGGCAGAGCTCGAGCAGCGTTGGCACCTTGGTTCATCACTCCGATTAATTCGAGCATGGCCGTTTTGAGGGGACTAGCCTCGGTCCGCCGTTGCTCATTGAGGCGCATACCACTATATTTATTAGTCAGAATAGAGTGTGGTTTATAAAGCATCACTCTGACTCGGGGGCGCAGAGTCGGGACCATACTTACAGTGCCGCCATGGAGATGACATCGAAGGTAAGGTTCGTAGTCTTCTCTTCGAGTTGGAACACGGAGCCCCATTTCCCTCCTTTCCCGGCCCGGGCCTCAAGTAGCGACGTGAAAATGGAGACTTCGTCGATCAGCTCCGGGAGCATGGCGATCAAATTCCGTTGGCTAAAACCGGGGTTAAATCTGGACCGCCAGGTCTTCCACTCGGCTCCGTCATTGGACACGATGTCGTTACCACCGGTGAGTGGTTCCAAGTAGGCCCTGGTGGTCGGCAATTTCGGAAGACTCGGCGTCTGGGTGAACTGCGAGGCAAGAACAGGATCATAGGCGATGGCAAACGGCACTTCGAGGGGCCAGATATCCAAGTACACCATAGGTGGAGGGAAGTCAAGGTCCGGGAAATACCTCTTGACATTCTTGATAAGCCATAAGTGAAACGAGTAGATGTTTGCGTCTGCTGGGTTATCAGCGCGCCATTCTCCGAGAATCTTCAAATGACCAAAGATCCAAGAATGAGGCAGGATAGGCTACGATGATGACCAGTTAATTCCGCTATGTCATCACAACGTCTCTTGTGCTCACTCACGATTCCCTGGGCCTTCAGTGCCCGCACCTTCGACCGGTGCACATAAGATCGATACAAAAACCGGGCAGATAGGAAGACGACGACGGCTCCGACAGCCCTTACGGCTAGGAGAAATGTAGCGCTGAAAGCCATCTTACGAGGCGCGATACGGGGTCACGAGACGTCTTGGAAAACAATGTCCGCGACGCAACAAGTGCGGCGACAAGGACGCGATAGAAATGTGTAAAGAAGTGTATGTAAGCTGCGTATGTAAGCCGATACCTAGTCTACATATATACATATGTTGGGAACTTGAGAGCGCGTCGACCATCGATAATGGAACGGCCGTGATTGGCCACGATGGGTACCGTTATGCCAAGGGCAAGGCCGTTGTGGTCTAAAAATAACCTCAGCTCGAGTGAGTTTACATAATACATATGAATCTACAGGTTACAGGACCGGGTTAAAAAGTATGTACAAAGACCAAAAGGACCGCTAGCTACAGAATATAGGGAGTCGAATTGGAGACGCACAGATGAATGGAAGCATCGGATATGCTACATGTACGGCATTCCTACCTGCCTAAAGCACCCCTGAAAGAGAGGTAACAGCTGACAGTTATCAAGTGCGTTGTGCTGTGGCTGCTTGGTAACTAACCTAAACCGTGGCTAGTCATCCTTTAGCTATGACAATTTCTGCAAGGAATGTAAGCACTTATCCAACAGAGTACCAATAGTTTTTGTCTTCTTATCATCATCATCTCGGGAGAGCAAATGGATCTCGATTACACGACATTCTTTAACCCGAAAACGCCGTTATAGTCAACCATTCAAGGCGGTGACGGCCTTGGGGCAGTGAACATTTTTTGATAGCAGTCTTATTTAAAGCCTTTGTGAACCGCCTGTGTTGACCGGCCGGCCTTCTATCGCCTTGAAACAACGGGGCTTCCAGGAAGCTCAGGGAGCCCTGAGAAAGAGACGCGTCAGTTACGAATACGAGTGCACGGTTACAGGACTGCATGGGGGGGCTCGTCCCAAATCTACACTTACAGCCGTCGATGTCCTCTTGGTGAGAGGGAGGGAGCTTGCATTTATTCTGGGCCGCCACCGGTTGCGTCGTGAGGGTGGGGCAGTTGACATAGCAAGGTGTATCCATAGTCTTTTGCAACGCGTCGCCCTTCCAGCCGAAGAGATAGTCGCCATGACTACCGTAGCCCGACCTGTGACAGACAACCTGGTCAGTAATGGCGCTGGCGTAAGCAAAGGGGAGATGTGCTCTGAAACGAAACCGGAAGGGGAACAGCAAGTGTGGGAGAAGAGGACTTACTCGTCGCCGAAACTCCACACGAAAGGCTGCGAGCCGTCCTCGGGCCAGTCTTCGGGGTTGTTGAACTGGCGCGTGTCCCAGATAGTCTCATACATCAGCTCTGGCACGGGCACTGGATGAGTCGCCGGGCAGGGGCCCCTGGAGTCGAATGTGCCGCTGGCTGGGTAGGACATATGGTCCATGTGGTTCTTAGTGTCGAGATTCTTGCCATCCCAGCATCTGCCGCGTTGTTAGCCAGGTAATCCTACTGCGCACACCCATGTCCGCACTCTTGCACTTACGTCGGGAACCGGATGTTGGCCATTATGCCAGCAGGGCAGGGCTTCGTGGGGAAGTTCTTGGTCTCGGGGAATCGAGTACCGGGGTCTTCAAGGCAGGTATAAGTAACCTGTCTGAATCTGTTGGCGTCGGCCGCGGACTTGGTCAAGGGGTCACCGATGATCATACGGAAACCGGGCTGGAAGGCCGTGACCTTGGACGTCTGTTGGTAGTCGGCCAGGCCGTTCTGCATGTAGTATACGGTCATACCACCCTCGGCTCCCTCGAAGCCCACATTCGGAATAATGGGCACGCGCTTAAATGTGCCGTTTCGAGCTCGGAAGAAGAGCACTGCGGTCCAGTAGTTGGATGAGTCCTCCAAGAACTGGCAGGTGGTGCAGTCTGACTCGCCCGGCATGTCCTTGGCAGGGTCCATCGTCACATTAAAAGAACTCTATCGATCGTCAGATTACTGTCGTGCCCAGAAAGAAGCCCGAACTCACGCCGCCAATGATTTGATGAAGATGGGGGCTGGGCAGAAGGCCCGGGTTAACCACTGCAAGGCTGATTAGTGGTTTTCTCTCACGTCTCGTAGCGCAAATAAATCGCGTCGAGGCAATACCATGCCAATGGGTGAGCGAAGTGGGCATAGCAGCTCGTTAGGATATGGGGACTACTGACGCGGATCAACTCGGTCGATAGTGAGTTGTGTGCATGAGAATCGGATCAGGGCGGTAGTCTGCGCCGCCAAAGCGAGCGCTGCCATCAGTTTCCAATACATCTCGATCCTGATAGTCTATCTCTAGTTTTGGTTTTTGTCTTCTTTCTTCCTCCTTTGCTTACTCTACTCTCCGTTGTCTTACTTTTGGCGGTAGGGACAACAACAACTTTCACAAATGAGTGAGACCAAGGGAAGAGGCCACCAAGAAAATCAAGATAGACTGTAGCCTCTTATCTATCACAGCATGTTTATCCTATCTCGTTGTTCTGCAAGTGCAGCGAGCAAGCAATATCGGTTCCTGGGTAATAAAGTAGGAGATCATATTAATTGCAGCAAGACTCGGAGTCCAGAATGCTCGTTTATTCGCTACCTTCGTGGCGAACTACACCCAAACGAACCAAACCTTCATTTGCTGTCTCCCTCCCTCCCTACCGGTGTGTGGCCTTAAATGAAATGCCGGTTACATTGGCCAGCGCTACCATAATCTAGATTTACTCTTTAAAGATGTCCAGAGGGTGTTTTTACGAGGGGGATGGTTAAAAGGGCTATGTACCGGGATCTGCATTACGCAGATGAAATGAGCCGTGCCAATGAGATCGCTCCCTCGCCAGTTCGCCGCAATCAACAATGGGGCTCGGCAATACGACAGTCATAAGAGAGCGCTTAGCATGCTCAGGTTGAGATGCCTTGAAATCGAAGTAGTAGGCGCGTTCGTCGACGTTGTCGCCGCCGAAACACTTGTTACGCGCAGAGCCGCGAAAACGGGCATTGTCATTATAGCCGAGCCCCCTACCTTTCATTCTAAAGATGCTACCTCAGCCAACGGTAAAATCGTGACGGTGGTATCTTCTCGCAGCAACATATGCCCCCAAGATTGAAAGGGCACGTACACTGCCCGCTTAACAAGACAGTCGGTCCTATTTCAACGTTAGCGAAGCCCGTGTGCAGCCGCGGTGTCTTTCGGTAAAGCGGCAAAGTGAGTATGGAACCGGGTCCAAGGTAAGCGACAGTACTGCAACGCGACCTAGACACCTCCCTCGCAGTTAACGCACTCAATTAATGCCCAGGTATTGTGTTTCACGGTGCGGCAAGGCACAATGGCCCAAAATAAAGGCAGAGGGAAAAAAAATTGTAAAAAACAATTTACCCGATACTGCTCAGATTTGCTCTACCACTATATATACTAACCACAGGGTACATACTCAAGTACATAGTATACATGCATATCGTACACGAGACAAAATAAAATCACCCCCAAGCAAACCTCCTCGCAACCTCGGACGCAATAATAACATCCCGCTAGGCTGTGCCAAACAACTCAAGGTACATAGCACTGACATACACTACAGACACAAGTTAGTTAAGGGGTTTGGGAAGTTAAGGAGGGGAGAAGAACTCACGTTCGTCCAGACCTGCCCGGTGCACACTGAGTAGCGCATCCCGAGCTTGCCCAGGGGCAATTGCACGGGGTGCACTCGGCGGAGGTAGCGCACTGCTCGCCGGGATGTTTCTGGGGTCCCGACGGTGGCGGCGGCGGCGGCGTGCCCGTGCCCCAGGGGAAACCACCGGGTCTTGTCACCGTCTTGAACGTGCCCGTCGGTGGTTCTAGTTTAATGGGGAAGTCGCGCTCTTTTATGTTTGCAGAAGTTAGCAGATGTTACTTTTCAGTTTTTGTCTTTCGTCTTTTCGTCGCTACGCGCACAAGGTAGGTGATTGCAGAGTGAATGATAACAGGGCACTTACCTCCGGGATTGCGGTATGGAAGGTCGGCCATGACGCCCGATAGGAAGAGGGCGACTGAGACGATCTGAGCGGACAACTTCATTTTGACTTTGGATTATGGGTTTGGTTGCGTATGTAGGTTGTTTCGAAGATAGAGCCGAACCCTCTACATAAAAATCCGTGAACTTAGAGTTCTTGATAGTATATTTCACTTGGATAAGATAGGTTGAGGTTTGCAGAGCGTGAGTAAATTGAATGGTAGTCTGGCATTGTCAACTCATCTCAACATCGATATACTCAACAGATATATATATACAACATCGCCATCGCCAGCATTCTCGCCATCTCAGCTCAAGTTATGTGATATTCATACACAATGTTCAAAGCTACTCTATTGTAACCTGTTTGAGGCTATCGACTGACATCACAGGATCTGGATACCTGTCACGACGATATATATCTAGGAAGGCGGATTCGCTCATCGTGAAAATCACTTTTAACAAGCTTAACATACAAACACACTTTCGCGATGATCGTCAACGTATTTGGAAAAGCATTGAATATAGATCTTGGATAGACTCAAATCCCATCTTTTATTTTTAGCTGCAGTAGCGCACCGTTTGAGATGTATGTATGTATGTAGTAGGGATGATTACATAAGACTCATCCTTCTTGAACGGGCGATCCGATGATACCTACTCACACGTGAAGTTTGGTTTACAGGACTTATGTAATAGTTGTGAGTACAGGGGATGTGAAGTAAAAGTAGAGCAACAAAACGACAACGTAAGCTTGTAAGAGCCACTGTAAATCAGACACATGAACCCTAACGCAGATCACGTTTCACGAGTTAATTGACCTACTAATGTACATACAGCTTTAGATAGAGTCAGTTTCATAAACCCCGAAAGTTAACCCAGAATACTAAAAATAAATTAATCGGCAGTGCTTCCTTTCGGACGCGCAATTTAGGTAGAACGCGCCCGGTAAGAGATATGAAAATAAGGGTTATGATGATGTCAGTTGTAGCCTCAAGTGTCTAGATCCTCCCAGCCAAGCGCGTATCAAATAGACTTGGCTATCTTGGCGCCGAGTGAATGGACTGAGAAGGATCAGAGTCCAGACAGAACAACCAAGGATGTTTAGACTGGGGTGGTAAACAAGGCAGATATCCGAGATATGGACCTGCAACAAAGGTAGAAAAACGAACGTTAGGTTGAGGGGAAAACGAGCCCCAAACATTTGTGCCGTTTACGTTCGTCCTGTCGAAAAAGCCTTTACCTAGTTGCAGCTGTGGGTTATGGTTCCATGTTTCCGAAGGGTGTTTTTCTTTTCCTCTTCTTATCGACATAATTAACCCGCAGGCAAATCGCCGCATGGCTCGCTAATGGCCTTATGCGGTAAAGCTGCACGATACATGAGACATATTACAGAAAAGTCGAAGTCACAGTATATAAGTCTTTCTCTGATATCCGTGGGAAAACCACACATATCTCAAAGAGAAGATTAAAAATACCTCCACCAATTGGATAATTTTTTGAGAGAAACTTAGAAAGGAATCGCATCGTAAGTCGGAATTTCCCTCCTCCGCCATTTGGGGGATTACGCGCAGCGCAAGGATTGCGGCGAGGTACCTCACCACATTATCTACCTTACCATCTTATGTTATAATATATATTATGTGCGTCAGACGGTAGATAGGTAGGTAGAGAGGTAAACTTCTCAAGGATTGCATTCGGCACTGGTAAACTCGTAAGCGAGGTATGTAGGTACCTGCTACCTATTGCTACCTAATGTATGTCAGACGGACGGACGTTTGAGTTTCAATTCGGCGATGGCTTACTTGCTAAGTCCAATTCGAGTCCTGTATGTGCGTGTGCGAAGTGAGAGTGCGTGAGAGCTATCAAACCCGCCAAAACAAACCATAGACACACTAGAGTAGGAGTGAGGTGGAAGTAAATACTACCTACCTACTTACGCACACGTGACCAACCACCAAACATGATATGATACCAAGGCCCATCTAAGTAAGTCGCATATGATATGCACATCAACGCAGGTCGGTACCCTATGAGCTCACACCCATCACTCCTAGCGTTATATAGGTAATGATGCGACGTTGAGATGCCGGTGGGGGTAAGAAGCAGATAGTATCTGCACTCAATACTCAGTGTTCAAGCCCCTCGCACAGAAGGAGGAAAATTTTTCCAAAAAAAATTTTGATACTGGATCGCGTACCAACAACTACACATGTACCTGGCTGGACAGTCATGTTTTATCTAGGTATAAGCTCATATCCTAAACTCTAGCCCATGATCACTAACACACAGTAGGTAGCCGAATCGAACTGCATGAGCAAGAATATATTTGTACATTCACGCTATGTAGTTGCTGAAACGTCGTAATGCGTGCTATCACCAAACATCTGCCGTCTATCGTCTCCTCCAAAGTACGTATCACCAATCCGCCAGCGTAAGCTCGAAAAAAGCAAGGGATGATGTTTCCGTCACCCTCGATGCAATCCTCACAATATATTAGTCCAACTGGGAATGGTCTGAACCGGGTTGGAATGGTTTCTTTTTGATCAGCCGTGAAACGCGCACCATGTCATGCTGCTTTCCCCAATGCAAGTGCTCCGGAACCATGTCGTTATTTACTCAAAACCAGTGAACGCCTGCTTTATAAAGTCCAATGTAATGGTATCGACAAGAATCGAAGGGTCGCGGCCTGATTAGTTAAGTTTCCCTTTTTTGGTGTCCAGTGACATCCCATTTTGTACAAGCTTCACATCCAAACGTCACCGCCGCTCGTGTCGGCTCCCTGGCCCGAAGAAGCATGTGAACGGGATGCGAGGTAGTTCGTCAAGTAGCCCGACTATCAAGGTCGGAGCTGTAGTCCGTCTCCGGCACACCACCGGGCTCCTTTGTGCTGTGTTTCTACTGTGGAAGTAGCGCACCCTTCTCATCACGGGCAAGCATAATGTAACTGACAATCCTCTCCGTCAGATTTGCACACCAGGGATCCACGTAGCCAGTCCATAGCATGGCGGCACCGTAGTTGAGTGGAATCCAAAACGGTAAGGAGATGAGTAGCCTCGCTGCGCCGGGGAATACAAGCTTGCCGTGCAAGACCTCACCAGCTTCGTTGGTGATATCCGGGGGAACGTAGATGCCATAAACCATCCAGCAAAGAACGCTGCGAAGAAGGGGGCCGTGAAGGAGATACACCGCGAACGACTGCTTGCCGAGCCAAAGGAGATACTTGGACGACAGCACGTCTCGAAGAGCCGGCATAAAGTGCAAGCCAAGAGTGATGAGCTGCAGTCCGATACCAGAGCCAAATCGAGGAATCTCGGCGTTCTTGGGCACAATCCTGGAAAGAACCTGGTATTGCCAGCGCGACCATGTCGCCCACTCGGGGTGCCCTTCGGGATAGGAAGCAACATAAAGACCGAGAGTCATGAAGATGACAGCCAACACGCGCGAAATTCTTGGTCGCCTAACAAGGAAATCGTTTGCTGTAGGAGAATTCTGAACATCGCAAAGGAAAACGCCCCAGAAGAACTGCATGCCAAACGCGGCTGTAAGGGGTCAGCAACCGAAAAATATCTTCGTGGTCCGCCAGCCAAAGGGGCGCACAATGAAATATGACTTACAGTCGCCACCAAGGTAGAAATAGAAATAGACGATCAGACTAGCGATCATGCGGTATCGCGGCTGAAGGTAGGCGGTCGCAATGATAAAGACGTAAACCTGCATACTGCCCCTCAACAGAGGTAAAAGGGTCCACTGGTTTCCGTCGTAGGCATTGGCACCATGCGTCCAGGTATTAATGATATTGAAGACCAAGCTGTTGATACCGGGAAAAATGCTGTTCATCTGGTCGGGCGCGGTCTTACCACACCACCAGCAATCACTGGACTTTCCCACCAAAAACATTCCCAGTTGTGCCATGAACCAGATAATGACAGTAGCAAACGAACAAGGAATGATTAGACGAGGAACACGACGCAAGGCCGATTTGGCAACAGCGTTGAAGGCGGCATCTTGGTTGTTTTGGCGATACAGTTTGATGGGTTTCAGAGCGCAGACATATCCAGTAACGAAGGAGAAGATGGTGACGCCGATACGGCCCTGTACAAGGATTCGTAGGAAGGGAAGTTGAAGTACTCGAGGCGCTGCACCGGCAGCAGAAGCAGGAAGGAAGAGTTCGCCATCAAAAGCTCGCGCAATGTGTGTCAAGACGACTAATGATGAGGCGAGACCTCTAAGGCCCTACATACCAACGGGGTGTTAGCATATTGTTATTAACCGAAGCAGGCAACTGAGCAGATGGAGATCAGGGACGTTGGCGATTCTTATAGCAAAAGGCGGCCCGGTTTGGGGGAGGTGTATTTATCACCGATCGTGGTGAGACGTCCAGGTGCAAAGTTGGTTGAATCGATATCCAGACAAAAGATTGCGCGTCTCGCACTGTCCCAACCCCCTCCAAGCGTGACGTGGTCGAACCACGCTGGGCACTAGCAGTAAGACGAAGCAACCACCAACTCGCAAGATCTAGTATTATCGCGCCGTATATTGGAACCGTTCGCGGCATCCGGGTACGGTATATTATGTGCAGGTGTATGTTATGAGGACAAGCATCCACTTACATCGACCCATTTGACGTTCCCCTCTTTGCCAATAGGCATCTTGTTGTACTATTTCGCGAAAACCTCTGATTGAATCTGAACTGGCGACGCCAGCTATATCATTCCTCGAAAAAACAGATAAACAGGTTGGTGAAAGCTGGTCCGTTTTCCCGACCCGTTGCAAAGAGAAAGCAAGCGTTCTTCGTAGTTCCTATATGACGAAACAGTACTGTGTTGATTAATCGGCAAAATGTTGCCGAATAGGCTGGACCACCGTGGTTGTTTCGAGTTGACACGTCCTGTCGCACGACACAAACTTTGAATACACAGGGCAACAGGAGAAATGTAGGGCGCGAAGGTCTATGTCGGAGTTTTATATATTATGTATCGTAACGATCGGTCGTGATTTTGAGCGAGTGTCAGGCCAGGCAGGCGGGCATAAATGATATAATTATCTAGATCAAGACAAAAGAGTATAATAAAAGATTAACAATGAGCCAGCAGATCCAACGCAATCGTGAGCGAGGGAAAGGCGAGGCAGTGGTTACAAAACAATCGACCCTGGACCAACTCGTTCAAGTTGGAAAAGACCGGGTCGAAAGGTCGGGTTGAGAATAAAAGAAGAAAGGACGATATCTAATAGCGATAGGAAATTCCCAGGGCAGGACACACCACGAGGTTGGCGAGAGGAAAGAGGAGTCAAAAATGTACTTTCCTTGGGCCTTGGAGGGGAGTATATGGGCTAATGGTTTATGGGGTTATGGGTCATGGGCTGGACAAGGAGGAACCAAAACGAACCTGGAATACTTCTAGTGTGATTCCTTAGCGCAAGGACTGGGGACATGCAGGTGGGCAAGGACAATGGCGACATCAAGAGAGCTCGTCCTTGTTTAGTGCATATTTATTGATAAAACGCAATCTTAAGAAGAGAAAAATGGGGAAAAGGGGAAAGGAGGCATGTCTAACGTATCCTCAACACCTACCTATGCGTGCGCCAGTACGCGTCACTTCCAAGGTTGTAAGGCACCATAAAGTGGTGACCGGGGGGGTACGGCAGTACCAGTACATTCAATTGCAAGCTGTCTTGACTTGATAGAGGGGCTTTAGGACAAGTAATAAGGGCGGCAGGCCAATCAAGCCTTGCTTCGACCCCGGATTCATTCGTTTCGGCTTAAGGGTTTCCTGCACCTGCTGATCAGGAGCCTCGATGCAGTACTAAGGTTGCATATGTAGAAGATACCCAATGACTAGTGGTCCCTGATACCCACCACTGATAATCACAGAACTTTTATGGTATACTAGGACTATTGTTCCAGTTCTCATTCATTCCATACCTAGGTATACTTAGAATCACAATCTTACCGGACTTACAGAACTAGTAGTCAGGCGGGTAATAAGCACTGTCAGTTCTTTGCAATCCTCCCAGGGTTATGTGGGAAGACGCTTCATTCAGTTCATGCACAGCAAGGAGTGTGCGTGGCCAGGGAGAGGATTGACACTGATTCAGCAAGTACCAGTTTAGCGCTGGTTTTGAGTACTGGGTACAGGTACTAGCTGTAAGGTCGATTAAGCTTCATGCAATAACCGCGCCCGAGGTACAGGAACCTGAATAGTATGTATATACATCTGTATGCGTATGTACAACAGTACAACTGCGGCTGGAGTCCGAATGACCAATGATTTAGAATATGCCGCGTTTGATCCCGGTTATCTGTATTGCAATACATTACCTAGATATGATGACACCGCTGGCCAAAAGCCAACTTCCCATCAACAAAAGGGCCATATTCATATCATCCGTTGTCAGTGCAGCAATGCAATTTTTGACACTCGTCAACTTTGGCGAGCTCAAGTATCAGTACTCAATACCACCCAAGTCGCTCGGCTACGACGGCTTCGCTGATAAGACCTTTCTTGGATGCCAAGAGGTGATGCCAAGAGTCCGTGGATTCGTAGTCTCTTGGCCTGCATTGACTTATTCCAGCTCGGCTCCAAACGATTCCCCCTTTTTTCCAGTCCCCAAATTATTTTGCTAGTGTTCAACGCATGCCGTATTGTAGTGCGGCCGGGTCACTTTGCCACCAGACTTTGATCAAGAGCTGCACCATATCTTCGAGATAGGTAGACGATCTCGGGAGAATGGGGATCCACGAAATTCAATAACGTTCGTCCCCTGCTATAGAGTTTAAGTCTACGTAGGTAGAGAGGTTGATACGGGTAAGTAGGCATAGCATTAGCTTTCAGACGTCCACCCGTCCATGCAAGCAGATAAAATGTGGAAATGCGGCACATACCTCTACGCCTTTTATCAAGTTGTAAGTGCACGGTCCTCACAAGCGCCGGGTAGAACAACCCATTTCCGGATTACCTATGTTATTCGTCTATTATAGGTACGCATAGTTGGGCGTCTCATCTAGGGATACAGATACATAGGTAGGATCCGTCGGTGAAGACGATCACCGTTAGTCGCTGCAATGAAACGGATTCACTGGATCCCTTGGAGAAAAGAGCATAGCCAGCGTGAGGCTGACACATGTCCTTCGGTAAGGATTTTGTATACAGCATACCACATGATGTATCGCTATCAACCGACCAGCCCCAGGGCATATTACCAAAGAAATTTCAACCCTGCACACATATTTACCTAGCATATACCAAGATATATATAGTAGGTATGTATACTGGGGCCTGTCTGTGAAAGTATCAGTCCATCGAGTCAAGATAGGGCTGACCATCTGGCCAGGAAACCAACTGTCACGTGTTTCTTTTCAATAGCCGCCAACACCAAGGACGTACCTATGTACGTTCTGTGCCACAAAGGGTATGCTGTGCTATGACCAAGCTTTGAAAAATACTACACAAGATGTTTTCTCACACCCGTGATCGCGGATCCTCAAACTATGAGATCATTGGGTAGCAATTCGTTAATCTACAAGTGCATCAACGATATGTAAGTATCGAATCAAGAAGGCATATCTTACATGCAGTCAGTCAGTCCAGGCAAATATCCCGTGAAGCCCCCGCGCAAAGAACATCCTCTGGGTCCCTTCCGACCTTGTACGACCGACCTCCGCCGCGATTGGCTTACAACCCAACCACCGGGGCTCGTGTTGGGGTTGGGAACAGCATTCTCATAATGTCAGCGCCGCCCAATTATATGACTGGAGCTATATAACAGCATCCTGCGCCTGCCCTTCCGCCTCTAACTATGTATTCAGGACCGAGGATTCGAGCAGTGTGAGGTCTTGGCATAATACTTGGCAATGCGCCCTTTGCGGCGTGTACCAGTCGATCGTCTGGCTTCATCTCGTATACCGGCGGCATTGGAGGCAAAAGACGGCACACGGCAAGATAATAAGAAAACGCGGCATACAATACTTCTCATATCACCAAACACACCAGACCTAATCCTCTCTATCAAACGCGTTTCGATTCCTCACAACCTGCAGATACCTATCAGGTTTCATGAGCACTTCGAATTAGAAACTCAACACGTGATACATATCAGATCTTTGCTCACATCCCCACAAACGAACGAGCCCTCGCTATTCGGCGGTTGGGACCCGATTATCTGGCTTACATGAAAAAAAGATTTTCTGTAGGGCTCATTTCCTGGGGTGGCACAAGGTATAAAAACGTAATTACCAGATCGACCCAAAATGTGGTTGATCATATTCTTTTATCTGGTCATGTGGATCCGACAATGCATCTAACCTAATCCGCTTGACCTTTCTGTAGGTACCAGCCGCATTCCTTCTGATAGGGAAAGGCCCGTCCGCCCTATCGACTTCTACTACGGCATATATGCATATGAGGACTGAATCCTCGGCAATGCGTTCGCTACATCCAAGAACTCTTGGTTCACCTAATATTAGATAGGTATGTCGGTATGTAAGCAGGGCGGCCGCAACTTGGCGTTGAGATCCTCACGTGGCCTGCATACCCATACATACATCTATCGCCCAATACCAATCGAAATATCTCTTGGTCACCATGGCATGCCCAGACGTCTGATACCAGTTTCAGAGTAGGTTATCCAAGGCTCTGTTCTCGAGTGACGTTTTTATAGTACATAGTTAGATGCCTGGCCAGACTCTGGTCCATCTGCCTGGCTCAATATTAAGTTACATAAAGCCAGCAGAAATGTGCGTGCAATTTCAATTACCACACATAACGTGCTGTGAAAAAATGTCGAAAAAAGCAATATGACGACGCCACGGCTAAAGATCCTACGAAGTCCAAAAGGGGCAATTGTCCAAAATCAATTTTCATTGAACTGAGTGATCTTGTTGTGTATTATTGACTGGCCCTCTCCGCCTCTTGCTTCTATTCTGTATTCCTCATGTAAGAGCTTTCTATGAGTGGAGCATATGAGCCACGGTATCTAGCCACATCTAATTATATAAACATAATGAGCTCGGGTCACCTAGGCTCCCTGGCCTTCTAGTAAGGAGACTCGCGCTACCAATCCGACAACCTTCCCCAGCTCCCACATAATATCTAACTTCTTGACATGGACAAACATATCATGCAGCCCGGTTCGCCAATTTCACCGAATAAGCGTATCTAAAGACAACGGCATCGGGTAGACAGCACTGACAACGTGAATATGCTGCCAACAAATTGTTAAAGGAGTGTTCTGCTAACTAAGCAGACCCCCTTTTCTATGTTGAATGTGTTGGTGTGTGCTGCGTCGATAGTTAGACCTATAACAAGAGAAAGCCATGCCCGCTTAGGGCTATGCTCCTGTATTAATTACTATTTTGAAACCTATTCTAAATTCTTAGTACACTTATATCTTACGTCCAAGTTTTACCAGATCTTCTCTCCCATATTTAGTTCGAGTAATACCTCTTTTCAACCCAAGCGCTCATTTTATCACGTCTAACCCATCCAAAGACATTAAAGCGCCGGAACAGCAGCAAAAACCTGTTCACCGGCGTCTAGGCCGCAAGCTCTTTGTTCAGATGTCAGGTGCTCCAGAGTCAGGCAAGACCACGACGGCAAACATGCTAGCTCCCCGGATCGACGCCATAGCCATCCCGCATGACAACACCAAGTCTCTGCTCCTGGACTCGGGCGTCTCTTTTGACGAGGCCGGCAAGGTGGCGTATGGTCTTGACTGGGTGCTCGCTGAGAACGCCATGCTTCAGGGGCTGAGCGTCATCGTCGACACCCCCTGCCTCTACCCGCAGATCCTGGACCGTGGCCGGGCCCTGGCCCAGGCGCACGGGTACAAGTACTGCTATGTCGAGCTCCGCGCCGACCCTGATGACCTGGCCGTGCTGGACGACCGTCTACGCGCCCGCGTTGACCCGCTGAGGGTCCAGCGCACCGCTATCGACGACGTGCCCAGAGGCGCTGACAAGTCTGGCGGCGGAGCCAAGGCCGAGGCCGAGGCCAACGCGGCTGCCCGAGAGCGATTCCGCGCCATAGTTGCTAATCTGTGTCGGCCTACTCCCAACCTCATTGTTGTTGATGCATGCAGCAGCTTCGACGAACGTGTTGATTTCATTCTGGGACAGATTTCTACCACACCAGATAACGAGGAAGAATAAGTATTGAAGTAGTTATCTCTAGTTTCACTTCGACAAACGTGCTCAACCCCCGCTGGCTGCAGCCTTTAACTGATCTTAACTCGTAGGCTTTTGAAGTAGAGATATGCAGCAGTGAACACATGGTCGTTTATATCTTAGCAACTACCCCTCGTTACTTGTGGAAGGTAACCAAGTCAATAGAAGGTTACTTAGGTAGTTTAATTTACAACCTGCTACAGTGTATATTTTAGAGCGATAGACTTGACAGTAGGTATAAGGTCGAGATGCAGGTGTTACCTAGAGAAATAAAGTGCTTTTTGGGTCTGCGTTCTATGGTCATTATCACCTGCTCCAGCCAGAAAGACTGTCAGAGTCAGCCTGCCAACGGAAGGAGACGTTCGCTAGAAGTAGCATTAATAAGAAAACAAGGTGCCACAGTTTATACTGCCGGAGATTCCGCTACTGGCAATTGTTATTGCACGAGGAAAGTTTCTCTATGAAGGAGAGACTTGCTGTATCTATTCATATACAGATAGTTGTAGTCCGTCCTCAGTGTCCATACTCCAAGTAGAGCCAGTCCAGTACGGAACCGTAACATTCCACGTGCTAACTTGTTGACTCGTCAACTCTACAAGCTGGTAGTTTACTCCTGCGTACAAAGGTAGGCCCAAGGTGTCGTCGGCCGGTTACTCACTAATCTAAGACGCAAGGTGCTTATTATCCATGTCATAAACTTGAGCTTTGGGTTCTTGCAGCAGAAAGTCCTGGATGGGAGCCCCGTCGTACCACTTCTCCATGTCCACACCAGTGGCCGTGTAGCCTACCTTCTCGTGGAATTTCTCGTTGTAGTTGCGGCAATCAAGCACACCTTTGTAACAGCCGGTCTCCCTCACAATGTAGTCGCGGCCAAGATGAATCAGTAGTCCAAATCCTCGCCTCTGGTAATCCTTGTGCACGACGAGGTCTTCGAGGTGCGCCGCCTTGTTGCTGCCGTGGATGCTATAAGACATGCCGTCAACAAATGCATGCGGAGCGGGAGTAAACAGCACAGTCAAGCCAGGGAACAAAGCCCAACAAAGAGAAAAAGAAGGAAAAAACTAAACTAGGGGAGAGGTAAGTATTAGAGGACCACTAACAGTCTCAGTTCAACCACCACCGTGCCCGTCGCTACGATCCTGCGCGTGGCGGTGTCCTCCCGAATAACAGTGAAGTACATGTTTCCGGTCTGCTGCATATCATCGAAATTTTCCCAAACGTCTCGCGGCTCAGGTTTCCCACCTCGCTGAGATGGCTCAGCGTCTCGAGGAAGCCGCCGCCACAGCCAGAGCGGCGCAGGGCCCGGAAAGCAAAGCCCTTAGGCACAACTCTTCGCAACTCGGGGGGGATGAGATCGGGCAAGAAGAAGTCTTCGCTGGAGGTGCTTGGTGCGACGTCCATTATGAGAGAGGGTGGCTGAAGCTTGCCCAGCAAGGTATATGAGATCGATATAGGGCTCGGATGGGATGTTGTTGTTAAGAAAGACCAGCTCGACCGGTGAGTGGGAAAAGGAAGGAAAGAAGGGAGGAGACAAAGCAAGATTGGATTTAGAGTAGAGGAGGACTTATAAAGTCAAAGTCCAAATCAGAAGAACCAATAAGTTGGCGCAGGTTTGGAGTGAGAGATGGGCACTGTTGGACCAAGCTTGATGATATATAATAGGGGTTGAGAGTGTTGATAGCAAGTCTCAAGGATCTTACTTGCCTATTGTCGAACTCAGCCTCGGAAACGAAGCTGATCATTAGACACGAGATCTTAAGAGCAGGCAGAAGATAGGTCATCGGGGAATGTTAGGGTATCTCTGAAGCTAGTGCCAACCAGCGAAATGGGCCTCATGATCCGGTGACTCCTGTTAGGTTGGATGTTGGCCTAATGTTGGCCATCGTAGTTAATACACATACGATGGCGACCCATAAATGTTGGCAAAATGTTGGCCACCATAGTTATTACACCTACAACGACAATCCACAAACGTTGGTGTTTCACATATGACAATGTCTAGAGGCTGTCGCTTGGTTGGTTCCCTGCGGGCTCCGCATCATTACGATGACTTAAAGCAGATAGATAGTAAAGACCTAGGCATAACTTACAAGTCCCTTCGAACAATAGTCGCTACGCCATGGAGCCTGCCGCCAAAGCCCTTCGCGTCGTATAAATCATTAGGGAGGTGGAAATGACCATTGTACAAGGGGCCTCCATTTCCCAATATCTCTTCTTTGGTGCCCTCGCTTGTCCCATTGCTGCTATTCCACATCCGCTTCGTTTCTCCTGGGGACGACAAGTGTCCGACTTTAAATTCGGGGATACTAGCAGTGATCAACGGATAATTCACTGCAGTACGGAGTGTATCCATCGTCTTGACATCTCGTATTTGATCTTAACCTCCTGGCAGAACATGACATGTGGCCGATCGTGGCGCTTCAGAAAGGCCCGAAGCAGCGGGAATCACCATCACCATCTTTGTATCCATGCCCAACCGTCGTCCCGCTTTGTTGTTGCTGACCTAAACATTAATATTCAGCACTGGAATCATCACCTCTGTCGCGCTCCCCGCCGGCCGTAGGGCTAAGAAACGACCGGATGCTCCTCTGCTACGCCAGAGACTGCGCCCGAAGATACGGCGCTACGAAAAGCGCCACCCCATTCACATTCCATGAAAAAACACGCAGTGTCTCGTCCCTAGCCGTGTTGTTGCGCGCTGGCTGTGATATGCCGTCTTTAGATTGACGGCCCTGCCTTTGAAGCAAGGGAGGTGAGATGGTACGATGCATAAGTCGGATATCGACCGGTTCCCCAATAGGCCTGAAGGGTATCATGTGTATAAGTTACTACGTTCGCAAGGCTATGCAGTGGCGGGCGGGAATGTGTTAGGCAAGAAAACAATACTGACCGGGGGCTATGACGTCAAGTCCGACTTCCCGCCCAGACAAGAATCGAGGTCACCAAATAGCTAGCTTGTGTTTGTATTATCATTCCGAGACACTTTCACTTTCCGCTGAAATCAAGATGTTTACCTGTTTCAATATTTACCTCTCTTGATATTTAATGGTACTGGTTGGGTAAAGATAAAGAGATACATGGCACGTCGTCAACTAATTTTGGGTAATCAAGCTTGGTCGTGCAATGAACTTGATGATTCTCGGTTCGCCGGATAACTATCGTACAAGCATACAATTTCATCATAACTTCATGCCGTTCAAGTGACAAAGGCCCTGAAAAATGTGGGCCTTTTAATACATGTTAAACCAGACGCCTGATGATGACTGCTCGTTTGGATCTGCCACTCATTAAACAACGGTCTCCCTGTGTAAGTTCCTTTACTGCATGGCACCCTTCACTTTTCCTTCAGCCTCCTTCGCAGTACCCTTGGCTTTGCCCTTCAGCTCCTCGGCTTCGGCTTTTGCTTTGCTGCGAATCTCCTCGGCGCTGCCGGCAGCCTTATAGTTGACTTCGGTGGCCTTGCCCGTTACCTTCTCTGCAGCTTTTGCTATCGGGGTTATTAGCCACCGAACTGATCATCTTCCTAGTGCGAAAGAAACAGGTTTGTAAGAGGGGAAAACTCACAGCCTGCGTTGATGCCGTCAACTAGTTTGTCTGATACTTTCCGATCGACAGTTTTTAATGTCTCCTTGGCGGCCTCTGTAACTGACTTGCGAGCGGCAATGCTTGTGCTGAATTGGCGGGGGACCGGGACTAAAACGACTCGCGAGGCGAGAGGCACACGGCGTGCGACTGCTTCTGTAAGAAACGACATTGCGGTGTTATTTGAGGTTGGAGATGGCGAGTGATAGTAGCTGGTAGGACGGAGGCTTATTTTGTGTCGACGGGTTAGAGGTCGGATCTGATGTATTATCTCTTCGTTGGTAAGGTGTTTTGGTTGGATACTGAGGAATATGTAGAAGAGTTCAACATATAGGAAACCGAGCTCAAAAGCTTATATAGCAAAGAAATCAGAGTAACGTCAAGCTCACCTCGTTGAGTCCATTTGCTAATCGACGATGATGTATAGTGATGTCATTAAGTTGAAAGCAAATGACGTCTGATTGGCCAGAGCATTCCCAAAGAAGTAATCACAAAACAAGCACTCCACGGGTAGTGGGGTAGATGCGGGGAAAGCGGCATGGCAAGGGCAGGCACGTCCACATAGGTATAGCTTACTACGTAGACGTACATATTACAAACTTGCCTCCTGCTTGCCTATCATTTCGGGTTTCAAGTTCCCTTGATATCCAAACCGAGGACCCTTTTCAGACATCACGGTACCACAGGCCTTGCTGTCCAGTTTTCTCCATGAGAACCACCTTATATGACGCCATGCTGCGTTAATATCTATAGATAACTGCCGCAGGCGCCTCTGTCTTCGGCGAAGAGGAAACGGACCCATGCTAACTAAATACCAGAATTCTGGACTGCGGCTTATCTAGAGCGCAGTTCATGAATATTGTTTGGAGTTCAACACCGCGAAATTGAGGGCTGAAAAGCGTACTCCCAGCAGATTGACTTACGTATACCTGACCCCGGCTCACGATCTGACATCTATCTGCATATCTATAGTCCTTATCTGATAGACCTACGACTGATAAACGCTTGCGACTACTTAAGACTTCGGGCTACCTAAACTGGTATGCCAGAGGATTCGACCCTGGCAGCACTCGTCGGCAGGAGACGCACCGCACTATTGCTGGCATCCTCTTATTAAAAAACCTCAACATTGGCGAAACGGGGGCTGTGGTAAGAGGGGGGAAAATAAAACAACACAGAAGACAGGAAGAAGAAAATAAAGCCAAGCAAAGGCAAGGGTTGGAATAATGTGAAGTCTATGATAACTGGATTCTCTCAGCTGTTTTCGGAGGGCTTTGCCTAGTCAGCAACGACGGCAGCTGCTTACTTACAGAAACGGTCGTTTGTTCAACGAGGTGTGCTTGGGTCCAGATAATGGGATGAAATTGGAGGGTGAAAAGCACCTGATGCGGCCCTATGCGGTGCCACCCCGGACGTGCGAATGGCGCCATCCCGGGTTTGACTCGACCGCTCTGGACTTTCTTGGTGTACTATATCGAGAAAGACTCAGCCTAGCCCCTTCCTGTTATCCACGTGGCCTTCCACATCATCAGATCTGTTTCATGCTCTTGATTCGCTGAAGGAGAAAACCACTCACACCCAAAAGAAGGGACCATGGCCGGCCGGAGGTCTCGGGCTGTGCTTACGCGCAGCGACCCAGTTTCCTGCATGCTGGACTTGTTTCGTTCTCGGAGGGCTGAGAACTGGCCCCAAACAGGTGATCATCCCACGCAGTACCCAGGATGTCCAATCTTGCTATTTTAGAGCTGATAGCCTATCTCTAATTACCGGCGCTAGTGGATAAGAAGGTAAGGTACGGTCCTCTTGCAACATATCTAGGGATCAAACAGGCGGAGAGTTTGTGACTGGTGCTTGGTAGGTAGGTGATATGTCCTACATGCTTACATACCTACTGCAAGGGGGATCGTATATTCTAGCCGCTCACATGGTTGTCCGCCCTGCCACTTTTCATTTGCTCAGGAACGTTGCGATTACTCGTAAAACTGAGTTGGTAAGCAATCCCTTCCCAATTCTCACAAGCCGGTTTAGTCTAGTAAGTTATGTAAAGACTAATATGACGGCTTCTGTGCGTGCCGTTGTTCTTTGGTCGAATAGCAAATCATATCACTTTGTTATAAACGGCTACCTGGTCCAGATAATCGAGGGGTCGTAGGTCCCTGCATGGTCTTGGTCGGGATGTAAGATAATGGTGATCCTGTTGACCAGATAGGGCGCCTTGGAACTGATAGATGTCTTTCCTTGATCACAGGCCACGCGGGTTCCGCGTAGGTATATAGGTGCATTACCTAGGACGGGCCTATAAGTTACAACATTGACACCACCTGCCTACATACAGTAAACACATGGCAAGATGAACCCTGCAATCTGCAATCTGGCGCTTGGGACCCATTATAAGCCCCCGGATCCCTTGTCGGCACTTGTTCCGCACTAATTAGGGGGTCAAATACATCTGTAACTCCTTGCGTAATCTGTATGTGTATCTGGTTGAGCGGCAGGCACATTGATGACAAGATTGTTCTATTTGAGGTGTGATTTCTAGCTCATTGCTCATTTCGGCAGCAGCGCCTTATTAATACCTAATATAGATACGTACATACATACCCAGCATTCCATATGTATGCTCCTAGGTATTACTGAACGGCGACGTAGGTATGTAGGGGGCCACGTTGAGAATCTGCGCTAAGCCAGACTATCCACACCAAGCTAGCATGCTGACAGGGAGAGGGCGTGTGGCCTTTTCACATCATGTACATGCAGCTGTACTTTCATATCCCTTGTTACTGTCTACTAGTGAATAATTATCTACTTACCTGGTCCCTACATCATATGTGTAGAGTACGCAAGTGAGTTATGCCAATCAATAACAAAGACAGACAGGAAGTCCTACATAAAGCATACCTGGATGTTCGTATGCAAGTGATTTGTTCAGTGGCTGTATTTTGTACCTAATGATCTACCTGGTGCAAGGTGGAAGCTCAATAAACTTGAAGCTGCCACAGCTGGCCAAGTGTTTACGAACTAAACTACAGCTGTAAACTCCACGGAAATGCACTCTCCCGGTTATAGATAGCAGCAAAAATGCTATAAATACGATACGGAAGCAGGAACAAGAACAGGAAACAGGAACAGATCACGAGACCGACCCTTACTAAGAGTCTACCTACCTATTTTAAGTGTATATACTGCAGTGTATTATACGATGTATAGTGTTGGATATAGTTCACTTGGAGGCTCATCTCAAATGTCTGGGGTTGTATTACCAGGAACAACTTAACAAATCCGCACATGCCCTACGTAGGGAACTTACGCAGAGACTCCAAATTGTTCCAAACAAGCCACGGCCGCATTTTCCGCACGGCAACTGGTAACTTAATTCTTAGCACCAGGTAGGTATTACGTACGCAAATGTTCGTGATTCATTCATTTCACATGCTTTGTACCCTATTGTGGGATAATTACAGTACCCGGGGGAATACCATGGTTATATCGACAGGGCATAGCATACTTAACAGACCCTTGCCTAAAGCGGTTTCGCAAGGTTTTCTGTATCTGTACATGTTAAAAGCTGAAAGAGATGCCCAGAATCTGTAGGTATCTTGTACACAGGGCAGCGGAAGTTTCATTATGTAAGGACAGGCTAACCAGTTGATTAGCTTCTGTGGTCGGAAACTCTACAGGCTGGGAAGTCATACGATGGAGGTACAGATATACATACATACAGATATATGTACAGAACTGTATACAGATTACAGCTGTTATAGTTTCCAACTTTGGATGCCTACAGGGCCATGTCAATGCGTCCATTGTCTTACGAGTTATGCTGTAGTTATTCTACCAAAACAAGTAGAAACATATCAAGCCACTGGCAATGATGATATCACCTAACATGCTAACTACGCGATCTGCATGCCATACTGAGGAGGAGCAGCCCCCCCCCCCTCCCTTGGATGGTGAAGTTGGGGTTGCACAAGAAAACCGAGGGAACGGATCAAGGATCCTTCTGGGTCTTGAAAGGCTAGTAATGGTCCAGCATTATCCGCCACACCCAGATTTTTAGGACGCCTAGGTTTATGCATTGCACCGCCCACTTTGCATGGTTTGAATCCCTCAAAGAACCGTATTGGGGGGAGAGGGGATAGGGGAGAGGGGAGAGGGGAGAGGAAAGGAGGGGGAGGAGGGGGGGGGGGGGAGGGGGGAGCTGAAATACAGAATCCCAGGAGATGCCCCGGTTCGTCTAGTATGATTTACGAGTGCGGCTTTATTAGCATAACTTACCTAGGTACGGCACACATTTACGGCTTCATATGCTGCAGTATGTCTTGTTTGAAGTTTGAAAGACGATACTATCTAAAAGGGGTGATTGCGTCGATCGACCAATATATGCCGTACAACTAGCTGAGACACTACTGAGAACGGCGACCTGAGACCGGAGCTGAGACCTGAAAATACGTATGTGCGGTAACACAGCGCATCAAGAAGTGTACCTTTGTAGACAGGTAGGCAGGTAGGACAGCAGTGCCTAGGTTATATGCCAATTGTGCTATGGAATCAACACTTGGCGGCGCCTTTTGGCTGCAGTGATGTCGTTGATCGTCGCTCTCCAACTGCTCACCGACGGCAACAGCTCCATCGCCTTTAGCTGCAAGTACGTTACACCACATCCTGACCTACATACTAGTGACTATAGTAGGGCTGTTTTTGACTACTAGGGTGTGCGTGGTAAGACTAAAGGCCGGAGCCAAGCTCGATACGACCCCACGGTCGTACTGAGAATCCACCACGTTCGCCTTCAACGCCCTCTGTCTCTCGCTTCTGTCTCTCGCCAACGGAAAATTGTCCAGGTATACTGCATAATCGTAGCCCCCGCCCCACGGCCTCCAACAACGATAAGCAAGAGGCGCCTCTCATCATGCGGTGGCATTGTTGTATATATGTAGCATTAGAACACGAGGCAACGATTATACGATTTGCGCTGCTTACATTATTATGTACTACTTGTCTCGGGCCGAAGCGGAAGCTCGGAGGTTCCCTTTCGTCGGGTTCGCGTGAGACCTCATCGGGTTAAACCCACCCGGTGTTGCATAAAGGCCGGTCCCAGCAAGCAAAACAAACGGGAATGCGGCATAACTAGACACAAAAAAAGAAATCCGTTTTGTTTACCGTTGTGGTGGTCACACTTGTTATATGTATGACATGGCCTGTTCGACTGTACCATCCCAGGATTGGGAACATGGATTACTACATACGCATGGGTCAGCCAGCCAGCCGCACAGCGTGATATTTGGCCCTCCCAGAGCGCTCGCGCTTCGGTGACTTGTCATAAATCGAAATGATCAAGCCTCAAAGGCAAAAAAAAAAAAAGGTACTAAAAAACTCCCCGAGACCCGTTTATTCGAACGTCGGACGCCATTCCATCTTTTCCAGTGGGTACCCACCTTATTATCCACTACCGGTATGGAACTTAAGACATTGCCCGAACCAAACCAAAGGCGAGCTGTTTGTTAAACATCAGTGAAATATTGCTTGAAGGTAATTTCCTCCTGGTCCGTCGGCCCCATCAGCTAGGTACCAAACAACAGTTCATGCCTGCTAGAAGCTAAAGCGAGATCTTTGTCTTGGCCAGGGTTAGCTAGCTTGGCGTTGCAGGCGCAAACGTACCTGACCTACATGAGTGCACCCTTACTGTCTAATATGGCGGGAATAAAGTATGGAGTCCCGAACTTTGTTCCTCATTGAGTCCCCAAGCTCATTAAAAAGGGTCTTCGAGAAAGAAAATCTTACATGTGGGCTTTTTCTTTTTTATTTTCATGCGCAATTCGATTTTATTGCCTTATGTCATCTTTACGCATTTTTCTTCTGCCCCTGGCTTGGACTCCCTACCTATCGGCCCCCCAACCACGCATTCTTACAATTTATGTGTGTGTGGTATTTTTTTTTTTTGCCCATCAATTTCAAGATACCCACATGAAACCCATACAAGTACATACACAACGTCCCTACCTTGCAGTGGACGAAGCCCCCAAGAACCGGATCACACGCGATGGCACGCTTGCCAAGCTAACATAGCTAGCCTAGCTCCGATGAATGGTCTGCTAGGCAATAATACTTACATATGTACCTACATACGATCATCGTCCTCGGCGTCGACGTCGATGATGCTACCCACTAGTTCGTGTAAGTCCGGTACAGTACAACACCGTACAGTATATGAATATTCATTCAGCTTTGGCTGATCGATTCCGCTCGTTCCCCGACATGTAACCTGGGTGATATGGTACGTAGAGGTCGCACAGAGAGCCTCCCCATATAGTACATGTACATACGGATTAGGCCAGAACTGCATTTCGACACCATCCATGACTTCCCATGCTTTTTTGTCGACAGGGGGGGTTGCGGTACATCCATCTGTACATGCATACATACACATAAACATACGTATTTTGCCGAGTGTTTGCATGGTATCCGACAGAAACGAAGTGGAGGGTCGAGAACCGTAGTCTTGGTAACTTGACCCCTACCACCTACCGGGGAGCAAAGGCCCTAACCTAGCAGGCTGGCCTGGCAGTGAACCCTTGCTAGATAGATACAGTTGCCCCGAAATGGTGGGCAGGGCACAGCTACCCCAACATCGAGTCCAGCTGACCAACCATGCAGCCGAGTCCCTGCAGAGCCAATTGAGGTGTGTACAGTACAGAGCAGTGCGTGCGTAGTCCAAGCTCTGCCGGTAACCAGAGGAGGACCTCCGCGGTTTGCGCCCCCCCCGCTAGGGCGTTACCCAGACTCTGGCTTTACCTCCTTGTCGGTCCCATGGCGCTGTCTTTGACGGCTTATCCCCCGGGCAGACCCCCGGCTCGTCTCCTTGGGATAAATCGTCGCTGGGCACTGGAGGGATCCAGGTTCCTGCAGCCTACCCTTTTAGGACCAAATTCTCAAGTTCCAAGCCCAGCCTTGACGTCTTCGACACAGCATACGTACGCCAATTGGCATGGTAGGTCTGTAGGTAGGAGTAGGCGTGTGTAGGTAGGTAGGTAGGTAGGTAAGTAGACTGGTAGGCATAAGGTAGGCATTAGTAAAACTTCCCTCTTTCCAAGCAAGGTTTCCGGTCACGACCTCGTCCTACCTACCTGGTACCTGGTCTTTCTGATATTTACTTACGTCTTCCCTGGACAGCCTCTTCCATACCTACATACATACATACCTCTCTTGGCTAGAGAAGGACTATGCGCATGTGTGTTGTCTAAGCAGATGTTATGCACACTCAGCCTTCGGGGGTCAGTCTAGGATCTCCATTGTCTTTCTGCGCCATCTGCGGCTGCACCAGTCCACTTAATCACCCTTCTCCTCATCCTTCTACCCTTGGCCGATTTGTTCCCTCACTTCTCCCTTAATAGCAAGCGTCTCTCCCGGACAGGAACCCGTTCGTACGCCACCTATTAGTGCCATACAACACTCCATCTCGTTTCCATCCCGCCAAACATCAGCGATCGACAAGCTAGCTTGACCGGTTGACCGATTCCCATCACCACTTTACATCGGAATAGGTAGCGCACCATCAGAACTCCGGATAGGTCACGGAGATTCTTACTTATTGTGTTCCTTATCCCCTCGATTTACTCCATTATCATCGAACCCTTCTATCGTGTGAAGATGCATATAGACCACGGACGTCCTGTATCATGTACCGCGTGGAAACGTCGTCAACCCAATCACCCACGACACCCTGAGAAGCCGGTAAAACTACGCAGGACACGACATCCTTCGTCGGGCCCGGGGTCACCACGATACCACCACTTGACGACGACGACAATGCAGCCTACGGACTGCGGCACGCAGGAACTACTATCCGTCTTCAACCAGTGCTCGCCTCGCGGCTACATCTGCGTCGTGCTCTGCTTCCCCTGTGATGACAGCCGACGGGAAGACGCCGCCCTGCACCTCCGGCAATCGCTCCAGAAGCTTGGGCAAGAGCGCCCCCTGTTTTCTGGTCGGCTGCAAAACACAAGCAACGGCAAGGTGGTCATACGGAAGTCACGTCACTTTGATATCCCGTTCGAGGTTAGGGCCGCGGAAGATGAGGACCTCGGCGACTACGAGCAACTGAGGCGCGCCGAGTTCCCTCCGGGCACATTCATTCGACCACGCTACGGCATCCCGGGACTCGTGGACTCTAAGAGCAACTCGCTTCCGGTATCCAAAGTTGACGTCACCTTTGTCCGTGGCGGACTGTTCCTTTCCATATTCCTGCAGCACGCCATCACGGACGGCGGCTCGTTACGAATCTTCCTGGAGGCCTTCGGCAGCCAGACGCGGAACGCCTTCATGCAGCTGCCGTCGGAGCAGAAACTCCGCGTTGCGAATCCTAGACTCCTGGGGATCGGGAATCCCAAACTGGCCGACGGATCTGCGTTCAAACGGTTGGTCGCAAGTTGTCCGGAGTACGCAACTCTCCCGGACCTGAGCGGGCCAACGCAACCACGCATGTTCGAGAACGGCCTACCGATACCGGACATCGAGCGCGTGGGCAAGATATTCGTCTTCACGACACAGCGACTACAGAAGCTACGGGAACTAATCAAGGAACTGAACGGATCGAGCAGCCTGCCGACAGCATACATGAGCCTCGCGACCCTAATCTTCGCACACATCACCAAGGCCCGCATCCAGACGGAGCCTCTGCTGACGGGGATCGAGGCGAGCCAGACGGCGAGTTTATGGAACTCGGTGAACTGGCGACCGAGGGCGTTTCCGGGCGCGACGGAGAACTACTTCGGCAACGCGGTGCTGCCGGCCGTGACGAGGGTGTCGCGCGAGCAGGTCAACGCGGCGTGCTACGAGGACCGGGAGCTGGCGCGGCTGATGCCGCTCGTGAAGGCGTCCATCGACGTCGTGGACGAGGAGTACGTGAGCCGCCGCATGGCCATGATGTCGCAGGCGCCGGACCCGCGCATGGTGGGCGTCAACTACGACCCGCGATCGCCGGAGTCGCTCTGCGTCAACACGTGGCGGCACTTCGGCGCAGACGTCGAGTGGCACATCCCCGGCGTCCCCCTGACGAAACCAGACTCGATACGGAGGGCGACCGGCGGTTGGGGCCTCGGCACAGCGCTCATACTTCCCGCCAGGGCGGACTCTTGCCGGCAAGAGCTGTTCGTGAGCCTGTCCGTCGACGCCATGGAGGCGCTATGCCAAGACGAGAGGTGGATGAGATGGGTCGACAGGGTGATTGGCTGATTAATGTGAATGGGACTGATGACGCGGACACCAAATAAACACGGATTAAAGCTACACTATCTAAACCATGGGTATCATTATAGGATTACTTACTAATGGCGTGGCGCGAGGGAGGGAGTAAGGCAGGCAGGCAGGGAGGACACGGCTAGGAACGGCGCAAAAAGGGAGTAAATGGGAAAGCACATGGGACGGATAGGTACTTTGGGTTTTGATCAGCTATACCCCCGGGAATACACACAATTTTATTTTCTTTATTTTTATTTTTTTTATTTTTTTTTGTTCTCGCAACACTTGTGCCTTTTACCTTTATTTCAACCTCGACTCTTAACGCATTGTACAAAATAAATTGTTTAACTTGGCTTCCGGGTTTGTACCTATTTACATGTACAGGTATTTAGCCCCCATCGCATAAGTAATGGGTCTTTTGGCGACTGCTTACTCACTACTATCAACTGTGCTTACTTACACACGTATGCTTACATACATCAAACACTTTTCACCTTTTACCGTATCACCGGTGTATTGTCAAATAACCACATAGCGCTGTTAGAAATCGAACCTAACTCTCCTATTCAACTACACCCCTTGAGCAATGCTCCAACAGCAGGGAACAAGGCGTGGGGAAGAGAGCATTGTATTGCCTTAGTTAGTACTAACTAACGTGCTTCCTGATGGAAACCGCGTCCTTTGTTGTAATGAATCGACGCTAAGATATCCATGTACATATGAGACTACATTCCTTAGTTAGATGCCTTAAGATAGATAAAGTAGTAATGTTTAAGATTGTCCAAAGTGTTGTCGGCCAAGACTCAGCTAGTACATCTGTAGCTTGCGTTATGGCATTAACACTGAGGAGTTATATGTTATGTCCATGTGTATGCATAGTAACCTTAGTATAAGCACCCCAGACTAAACTAAAGAGGTGGCTTAACATACTTATGCACAGATCATTAGTTTAGTCTTATTAAGGTAGGCATTGGTAACCCTTGGTCCTATCCTTGTTTTCTACCTAAAGTACAGATTACAGCCAGCAGTAGGTAATTTGTGCTGTAGTTTTATGCAAAGTACTTGCTCGCTCATATGAGTTTAACACATTGATCATGTATATGCGCATGTGGATAGGAAGGTAGGTATTTATCAATTTTTTAAAAACTTATAAAAGGGATATAGCTTAGCATGCAACGTACAAATGTGATTATACATATGTCCTTCTCGACTTAGGTAGCCCAAACTTGGTATTCCCAATGTTAAAACTTCCTGGCTTGAAACGTCTCCGTTATTTATCTAGGTACATTCGTATAGCCTCATTTCCGTCACACAAAATCACCGGTCCCCTTTTTTGTTTTTCCCAAACCACAGTACAGCATACCTATCACAGCAGGTAAGGCAATAAGGCAATAAGGCAATCATCCAGAAAAAGCGGAAGCACCGCATTCTCCGAGGAGTTACACTAGACTAGACAGAAACCATATGTATAAAGACCCCGGACCGCCAAGACTCTTAGGTAAGGTCATGCCCTCTTGTTAGCATCGAAAAAGCTCATTCAAGGAGAGAGATTGGTACGAGCCTACCTAACCTACTACTTACTGTACCTACATCAATAAGAAAAACTCCTCTCTCGAAAAAAGCCTGCCCAATCCCCAATCACCGGACTAGTGAGCCGGGATTTCCGTTGCGCCCAATGGTAACAAATGGGAACGTCCCGGGTCACAGTCGCGTGCTTCAAAAACGTGTATCTACGTACCACGGTCTATTTTTTCAATCGTTTATTAATTTTTATCTGTTTATTAGTTTTTTTCTACTACCCAGGCATCAGAAACATTAACAATTGCTACTAGTTAGCTGGGTGCGGCAAAAAGAAAACACAACAGCCTGCCTACGTTCAGGACGGTCTAGGCAAAATAAAATAGAAGCTAGTAGGAAAAGGGAGAGACCAAAATAAGAAAGCTGCATATGCAATGCAGGTTTTATATTATGTACAGCATATGTACAGTAGTACGAACTAAAAGTATGTGTGGGCTTATTCTTACTTCTTACTTAAGGATGTATGTAGATTCCCTTCCCCTTTATGTTCAATTCCTTGCATCAGCGCCAAGACGTCAATCACAGCTTTTAAGGGCAGAAAAGCGAAGCAGGGGTAGGCATACCAAGATACCTAACCTAGGAGTATTCAAGAATGGACGGTCTCAAAAGGGTGGCCTGCAGACTCGTAAATGTTCGTTATCTTCATGCCAAGGCAGGTAGGGTAATAGGTAGGTTATACGAAGACGTCAGTCAGTCAATCAGGCTTGCCCTACTATTTTTAGGTAAATGTAAATTATGCAATTGTGGTGTGTTCTGTACAGTAGTAGGTAGCGGTTCGGTATCTAATTTCGAGGCGAGGCTGGTGGCAACACGACATCCGGCCTTGGAGAGAAAGAACTAATTGACGTATCATAATCACATTGCCCGTTGTTCGGCGATTTTATTAAGCAGTTTTTATAAGCATGTACAGAAGTACTGGAGTACATATGTAAGTAAGACATACATAGTATGTATGTAAGTCGGATCGGTAGGTGGGCTGAAGATGTCCTCCGTTTGCCATGAGCACACATCGGAACCACCGGAGATAGCCGGCTACTACCAATCACGTAGGACCATTTCTTTTTAGTGTGCTTGTGAGTGGCATTCAATATCTAGGCATAATATTTCACTTAATCTTATGCCAGTCGACCGAGGGCGTTGTCTAGACTAGGAGGAAAGACTCTCTCGGTATGTATCTTTCTTTTCTCTCCTTCTCACCTTCTCTGCACGTCAGCCGGGCCCGATCCGCATGAAACATACATAGGAATCCCTAACGTCGTATCATGGCAACATTCTGACTCGTCGTTTTCAAAACGTACCATCTAAGTCTAGGTCTAGAAAGTCTATGTGATGATCATTAATAAAAACGTCTTGTCTTTTTACACCGCAGCCGACATATAGACACATATTCGCGCAAGGCATTACATTTCGTCACATTATTATCACATATCACACCGAACTGGACCTCTCTCCTTCTCTCTCATTGCCCCGCCGTTCTTGGCTTTTCATTCGTTGCAACTCAACTTAGATAGGGGGTTAGTAGTTAGCTATAGAGTGGGCGCCTTGTCTAGGAAGAACAGCTTCTCATTTGTCGCAATACAAGAGATTATAGTGTACATAAAGGTAAGGTTAACGTAGTATCGGCCGCCTTGCCTTAGCTTGTTGTGACTGCGACTGCAACTGCGATCGCGAGGAACATACCTACATGTAAAAATCTCGCGGCACATTCCCGTCGGGCCGGCCCGCTCCAATTATCTTTTTCCTTTCCTTTCTTTTTTTTTTTTTCCTTTTCGCTTCCGAAGACGGGCCGCGCGAAAACATGCAAAATCTAAACACGACCGGTAAAGCAATGGGGCCGAAAACCAACACCCGACCAAGAAATAGACAAGGAACCCTTACCAACCGCGAACCGCGAACCGCGAACCGATACCCGCTCGCCGCAACGCAACGCAACGCCAAAAAAAAAAATAAGAAATCTAGGTACATACTTTTGTCACCCAGCCTCTTTGTGTCAAAAATTTGTAATATAGGTAAGGTAGGAATGTAAATAAGTAATCATTATGTGAGAAAATTATGCTTTGCCTTGCTTTTCTTACTACCTTGCGTCGCTTGCAAAAGTAAGTAGTCTAGCGGTGAGTGAGTGAGGCTGAGAAGTGACGTTGTTTTTATGTATTTTTATTTGTCTCGTTTGATTACCTCCTTCGGCGATTGCATGAAACCAGCTTACACTTTACCTACCTACCTGCCCGCCCACCTACCTACTTATGCCTATACAGCTATGATTCATGATGACGGACCAGGACTAACTCGAACTTCCTGTTATGTGAGTTTGGTCTACCGCGTACCATTCTCTCGGGAATCGAGAGACCTCCCGATGCCCCATTTGTGATCTCATTAATCTGTACTGATCATCAACATATGTAGATGAGAACGAACATACACACTAACAAACCACCTACGTAACTGAAGAAACCTTGAAATAAACTAAAGAATAACGGGAACTCGTTACATGCTAGTGAGGTGACACAATACTCATATGTTATCAAAAACTACCCTAAACCTACATAGTAAACCAAGATTCCAATGCGTTGTCAGAAAAGGGTATTAGGAGTTTCCGGGCCAAGATGTTTGTTTGCGGTTAGACGCTAGGGGTATGAATAAGGTAACTCCAGCAAAGGCTATAATATACAAAATGGGGAAATAAAAACTGGCCAAAACATTTCTTTCGATAGTGGAGAACCCTACCTTAACCTAGGCATCTCAGAACTTAGTAAGACTCAAGAGAGGAGGCTCCGCCGCATGATGGTTATTGTATGTGTTCAGGGATTAATAATCAAGAAGTTCGCGAACTCCATATGTATGCACTAATGTACGGATCGTTCGCACCCAGCTTAGCTTGTTGCGGTATGGATGCGACGAATAGCGAGTCATTCACGTACATACGTACAAAGTACATATCTTCATACATATGTACATACAATATCGCCTTGTCCCAGAAAAACCCATGTTCTGTATGTACATATCTATCCCAGATAAATGTGTAGATGGAGGCGGCTTCTGCGCGGGGGTTTATCAACAACCTCGGCATCTCACCCATGGATTATACCTACCAATACAGTAAAGCACCCACAAGGGCGTTTAACTCGCCTACCTGTTACATATGTGTATGCATGTAGCTTAGGTGACATTACCGCCTTGACCTTACCTTGACCATGCCAGGTATAAGCGGTCTTGTGATCTGGGAAGCACATACCTATTTCAGGCTTTACATTCATGCAATCAGTACAGTATTGAAATCCTTGTTGTATCGAGCTTAAACCTGTATGCTGTGCGTCTGTACTATGGTATCAGGCGTATGTGCGTATGTATGTTACCTTCCTCGTTCTCAATTTCCCCAGGATTATCCCTAAACATACGTGTGCACGTGCTAAATAGTCCGCTCAAGGATGTCGTCTGTAGATACGATAATGAGGAGGAGAGATCTCCTTGAAAGGGATCGTCATTAACCCTGGTGATAATTGTGACCGCGGAGCAAGGTGCTCTGGTTCCGGGCGGGCGAGCGTGCGAGCGTTGGGGAGATCTACCTACATAGGTCCTAGGGTTAAGTGAGTACGTAATGTAAGTAAGCATTTGAAACGCCGACGATGAAAGATGACAGGGGCCTTATTAATTTAGTCCGTATGCTATGTCTCCTTGCCTTAAACTAGGTTAGGTTAGCACTTTCTACGAAGCACGTGTGAGTGAAATACATATGTACTAGACTACCTAGGTAGGCTAGCTGACGATAGTATGCTATACAAGGCATTGGTATAGGTAGGTAAGGTAAGTATGTTATGTGAAGCTGAACTGCCAATACCAATCCAGTGTCGGTGACATTTCGGTAACCTAATTAACAGCTGAAACGTAAATAGTGAGGACAATGGGTTGTGCTGTCGAATCACGTATGTAGGTAATTCAAGCATAATCCAGTAAATACATACTTATGTGACCGTGATCGCTGGTAGGCAGTGCCTAGATTTGACCTTGTCAGGCTAGGGAAAGGCAAGGATATCCTTATTTAGACATCGGCGACGTCCTACCTCTGTCCTCTACAGTCAAGCATATTTCTGGAAAGAGAACAATAGAGCCTCTTAAGAATGACATCTACCTATCAGACTTCCGCCGGAGAGGTGCGGTAATTAGTCCGCAGAGGTTTGTCTATGCTAGGTACGTACATACAGCTCATCACGGCCAGGGTAGGGCAGCTAGCTACCCGCATACATAGGCACCCCACGAGTGTGTAGGTTGGTAGCAGTCCAGGCCATTGGCGAAAGCCGAAATCAGCTTCGTCGAGTGTGACGAGAAGCTCACCCGCGACTACCTACCTAAGAGAGAGAAGAGGCGGTATGGAGTGTATTGTAACTGTAGCATTCGTCTACTTACAATGCTGTTCTACATATATCTCTGCATCGCTAAACCGCGGCATGATCCGGACAGCCTGACCTTGCAAGTATGCAGCTCATCTGTATGGGGACAGCTGAGTCGTGGGTAGGTATTGGACAATAAGATGTTGTTGATTAGTTTGCCTTGATTTCCGATGAGAGTTCAGGAGTGAAGCGACCTTACTATCGAAGCCATGAGCCAGCCTACCTACCTGCATCCATACGATCTTGACCTTTCAGCTCTCAACTCATATCTCATCCCCGAGCGAATAGGATATCTAGCAAGGGTCTTATTCTTCGAAATTGCCTCAAACACAGGCGCCGTGTATACGACTCCTCATGCGGGATATCTCAAACCAAGTGACGAGGATTATTATATCAAGACTGGTTTACACATGAGAGACTGGTACCACCCATCGGGTCGATAGATAAGTAAAGGGAGCAGTGATATGATAAGCTATGCGTACGTACCCCCATCTCAGCTTCAGCCGTAACTAGGGGACCTGCGTATAGGTAGGTCGGTTTTTCCGCGGGTAAGGCGCAATACAATATTATTCTTTCAGGCTTGCGACCTCGGAAGTTATCGTGGCTTGTATGTCACGGCTATGTGCAACAAGGAGACTTGATGTGGCAAATAAGGGGATAATCAATAGGTATAGCATGCGAGGGACGTAACAACTCATCAGAAATAGAACGGCTAGAATGCTGTTACTACCTACTCAGATAGACCAACAAGCTCGTTTATGTCATCAATATCGTTGGCATTATCAAGACTTGAGGAACCAGATGGTCATATAAAGCATGGCTATCTTCTTATCATACTAGGTAGTAATTCTCTTCCTTCCCCTGAGATACTCAGGTAGAAGTGAAGCCATTGTGAAGTCTGCGTTAGGTATTGGTCTCCCACACTACTGTAGAACTCCACCGTAACCTGCCTGGTATGACAGCTGATACAACAAGGGTAACCAACCGGCCGAAACCTAACTACGGACCCTCAAACCACATATACCTAGGTAATCAACAAGTATAGAAGAGAGGGGACACACCTCTTGCCGCTTAGACAGCAGGTTAAGATCATATTTCCTTGGTACATATATGTAGTAGTGTCATTATCAAGACAGAAAGAACCTCAGTGCTATGTTTCCGTCTCCCCGTAGATGCGGAACTCAATAACTCCACGTCCAGCATTAAGAACAAATAGGGTTTACTTACTGACATATCCAGTCACAACTGCTTTATCACCACCGCCTAACAACCCCTAACAATCACTGACCCCCTTACCCCCTTACCTCCAGGCACCTTCCCATCACCCCCCAAGACCCACAAGCACACACATACATTACCATAACACAGACCACAAACCACCGAACAACCTAGCAAAATAGTGACGCCTAAGCCAAAGTTCTGGCATGGGAGAGACCTGAGTATTCAAAATACAGTTCCGCAACAATCTACAACCCTTCCTTCCCTATAGACAGCCCTGCTAGTACATGATACCAAGCTAACATCACGACTGACCCCCAGATTTGACCCCAGATTAATTACTATAGTAGTGTACGAGGCAGTATGGGCTTTGAAATAGCTTAGTTTTCACTGAGATTAAGTTGGGAACAAGGGAAGGAAATGTTAGTTACCTAGTGAGCAAAGCAGCGGCACTTTGCTCGTACACCTTGGCCGTTCCTCAAAGCTATAAAAGCTAGTGAGTAAATGGATATTTCGTAGGATAGTATCCCGCTAGCCAGGGCAGTATGGGTCAAAAGTGACTTATCTCATGGGCTGCATGTAGTCGTCACGTCAACTCCTATGCCGTGAATATAACATTAATTTTTGTTTATTATGTCATTTTAGCTATCTAGGCAGAATCAACTGTTAATATAGACGTAACAGCCTTTCCCTATCAACTTCGATGCGCTTGCTTCGCTTTTCATGGTATCAATATTTCTCTAAGGGCCCCGAGCCAAGGGCTCACCATGCTGAATCTTGGCAGCACCATACTTCTCCAGCCGAATTGCCTGGATGGCAATAAAGCCGGTGGTATCCTCAGGACTGAATCCTTCGAGAGTGTCCATGCTAGCCTGCTCTTCACTGTAGAGGTTGCTCTCAGGCGCGGACCGAGAAAGGACGTGAGCGGCGCCCTTGTAAACCATCATGTCAACCTTGCCATGAACATGCTTCTGGCTGAAGACGATGGAGTTTTCGAGTAGTTCCCGCTCAGGGGAGAAGTACATGCCTAATTCACAAGTTAGAGATGGAAGCGCAAGAGCACGGCAGGCGATGGAAATACCGTTATAGAGGCACTGAGACCACTGATCTCCAATCCAGGACATGATCGATTTGACCTTGGAGTCCACGGTCAAACCCTCAATGTCAATGTGTGCAAGACGGAGGACAGTCAAGGCAGGAGAATCGTAGCAGCCACGCGATTTTAGACCGATGAATCTTTGGTGTTGTTAGTACAAGAGTTAAAACTAAAAGAAAAGCATACTAACCGAGATTCAACGATATCTACCCTTCCGACACCATTGCGGCCGGCAATCTCGTTGAGAGCCTTGAAAAGCTCGAGCGAACCAGTAACAGTCTCGCCACCCTCAACCTCGAGCTTAACGGGGATGCCTTCTCTGAAGGTAACGGAGAACTTGGTGGGGACATCGGGTGCGTCAAGAGGGTCTATATACCGCGAGAGTTAGTTTTCCATGCCAAGGTAAACCACGTGGTCGATCCAGGACAATGTAGGTATGCATACCAACAGTTCGGGTCCAGACGTCCTTGGGAGCCGGCATATCTGGCTTCTCAAGAATGCCACTTTCGTAGCTGCAGTGTGCAAGGTTGTCTAACTGAAGGGTTAGCAAGACAAGAGAATTAACTAACGCGTAGATGGCTCCAAGACGCACCATCCTGAGACCAGGGAGCCTTGGGTGTAGACGAGACGGGAATGTTGTTCTCTGCGGCGAATTTCAGAAGATCCTGTCGGCCCCTATTAACACGTCAGAGAATGTCGAACAAGACGTGGTCATTGGAGCTTACTGGAATCGCTTGAAGAACGCTGGCATTCTCCAGGGAGCGATGACAGAAAGGGTCTAGCAAGACTTGGTTAGTTTCTGTATTGTAAGCAAATCGGCGAGAGGGCTATACTAACAGGATCGCATGCTTTCCAGGCTAGTTCAAAGCGAACCTGGCTGCGGTCTTGTCAGTTACAGTGACAATTAGCTAGTGGTATTCGCAAGAGCCTACTCATTCTATACACAACATTAGCGAAGACTTTTACGGGAGTTTGGGGGAGGAATAACGTACGCCCTTGCCTGTGCAACCATGGCTGAGAATCTTGCAGTTGTACTTATGAGCAGCTCGGACTTGCGCGCGAGCAATGACTGGACGAGCGAGACTGGTTCCGAGAAGATATCTGACCTCATTGTAAGTTAAAAGCGGCCAAGCGCGAGAGAATCGGAGGAGCGTGGGGGTTCTTTGTTTAGAGACTGCGTGAAGGCAACAGCTGGAACGAGACTCGTCCTAGCGGCGCATTGCTCTGTGCTAAAGGAATCGGGCGGCGTTGAATGACCGTATGGGATATTACTCACCGGTCCTCGTAGATGGCGTTGCCTGTTGTCCAGTAGTGTCAGTCATATTCACTCAACAACCCTTGTTCACCGCTATTTGCGACGTGGACGGGAAAGTAAACATACACTGGATGGCGCGGAAGATGAGCTCGTCGACAAATTCCTGCTGCAGGTTGTCGATAACCATGCGCTCGGCACCCAGGGCCAGAGCCTTCTTCTCGACAGCAGCGAAGTCTTCTTTTTGGCCTACATCAGCTAAGAAGCACTGGAGGCGGTCTGGGTTAGCAATGAGTTCGAGCTCGATTAGAACGAGGCACGTACGACGACGCTGTAGCCCTATAAAACGAATAGGTCAGTAAACATGCCGATAATGACGAGATTGCGAAGGTATATTCACCTCGAGAATAAGCCACTTGAGGATGGTGGAGGTGTCAAGACCTATGTAGTATTAGTACTCGAGGTCGAGTATCGTGAGGTCCGTCGGGCGATAATCGGATGGAGGGGCAGCAAATGTAAAGCGTACCTCCAGAGTAGGCGCTACAAATAATGTTAGACCAATTCCAAATATCAAAGAGCAGATAATATCCTTACAGACAGACTCGTTTGTCGGCAGACATGACTGCAATTGCTGTTACGTCGTGTGATGGTAGGGAAAAGAGAATTGGGATGTTGTTGCTGTTAGCAGCAAAGCTATTGAGATAGAATAATTATTTTTTAGAAATTTTGGTGGGGCAACAATTACAACACCCGCAGGTAGGTAGTACAAAGTCACAAACACCAAAGCACTTCGGCGACCCTTACTATTGGGTACTGTAGATAGAAGTCACGTTGACTCAATCCAATCGGCCTGCGGGTTACACGTCATTGGACTATGACTGGAGGAGCTCCGTTATCGCTGTGTCCTCGTTTTGGAGCTTCGTTTTGAAAGAATTTAAGATCCCCTACTACCCCGCCTTAGGTATCTATTATGTAAGGCGGTGATATAGGCCCATACCTCCTCCTTAGGTACTTAGGTAGTGTGGCTGGCTCCGACGGCGAGGGTGACAGGTGTGGCTCAACAGAGCTTAGAGAAGAAGGGGAGTTGCAACACTCCCTCTGTAGGTTCGCCTATCTGGGTCAAAGTCTCTTTGGCAAGAACTTTTACAATATCAGCTCCGTACGCAGTGCTACTAGATATTATAAGATAATCACCTATTACACATTAGAAACAGGTTCAAGGGAAAAAGCATTACGTATCTGTAATTCGCACCTTTTAGTCGACCACGTAGATGTCTGAGCGTCTGGATGAACTTCTGGTGTTACACTGGATAGGTAGCGAGCTACCCCGGATTGGATGAGAGTCTACGGTACGTTGGGGTGTCCTGGCAGAGCGGGGTTGCTTTCCGCGTGGCTGCTTTAAACGTGATTTCTAAACTGACAGCCCTTCACACCCTTAAGAACCCGCCATGTATGTATGTATATGACCTGCGTTCAAGTATGTAGTGCGGTCGATCGTGAAGCACGGTCAACAGGGAGGTTCCAATGTCATCTGATGTTTCAGGCGAAAAACTACTTGCAGGAACGGCCGATTGGACAATGTCCATGAGACTAACAAACATATTTTGAGCTCTAGGGTGTGGAACTGACGGTGTCGAAGAAACCTCTGGCCCATCTAACAAGACTTGTCAGCGAACATCCTCAACAATACCTGGCACGACGTTGGAGAAGAGTCCATTGTCTTGTTCATCATTCCTTCACACATGAATTGGACCTCGGGCGAAAGGACAAGTTCACAGAGTGGCATCTCATAGTGCCCTAGGTATTGCTGTAGCCGGCCATTCACGGCGCGCCTCGGTCTACGAATCCAAAAACCAGGGGGCCATGCATGGAGTTGGCATAAGGCGGGGTTGCGAACACATTTCCATACATATGAACTACAGCCTCTATGAGTAAATAAGAGATATCGAAACATGGCGTATAAATTAGTTGTGACACGCAATCCACAAAGGTGAATATCGCCAACAGCCACCTCCTATAATCGATCTACAAGGCGTCGCTTCGTGGCATGGAGGATCAATCCAGACATTGAATAAGTATTCGATGGATCTAACCCAGGACCTTGTCGGCCATCGAGACTGAAGAGCTGTTAGAAAATAGTCCAGACAATCAGGTCGAACAAAACGGGATTCTCACCATCAGTTCCGGTGTTGTCAGGCTCAACGTGCACCGACTTCACCTTGCCATCCTCGATGACAAGAGCATATCGCTTAGCGCGTGTATGGCCGAAGACTGGTATAGCGTCGAAACCGAGGTCTAATGCTTTCGTGAAGTCACCGGTAGGATCAGCTAAGAACCGGATCTAGATCGTCGGAAGGCGTTAGCTCTAAAATAGCCCGATTAGGCGAGATTCAATATTTGGCCTTACACCCGATTCCTTAGTAGGGTCGAGCTGATCGGCCCAGGCCTTCATCCTGTCGAACTGTCAGTCGGAAAACTCACTCAAAGTCATGAGAGCGCTATGTCGCATTTCTTGGCTTAATCCGGCCTTGCCCCTCTCCTGGCTAACTACAACTTCTACTCGCATTCTACAAAGAGAGTAGTTGTCTAAGACAGAATGAACTTACACAAACACATCGTTGACGCTGACAACGAATACCTGGCCGGCGTCTGCTAGCTTGGGATGGTTGATATAGCTGGGGACATGCTTCTGAGAGCATGAGCCCGAGAAAGCAGCCGGGACACCAATAATGACGCCATTGGCGATCCCTTGGGCGTACTCTTTGCCCAGATTCACCTTGTTGGCAGGTGTGTCCTCATGTAGTTCAACGTCGGGAATAGCATCACCGACCTTGACGAAAGCACGTGGAGTGTTGTGAAATTGGCGAACACCCAGAGGACGGACAGGGCGAATGGCCGTAGGTACACGACGAATAGCACGGAAAGCCATTGCTACAATCACAGTTAACGGTGTGCCGTTTTAAGTATGCGTAGGTTATGAGTCAAGAAAAAATAATTGCCGCGACGCCGGTCAATCGATGAGCTGAAGTTGCAGTCTAGGAAGGCCAGAGCTGCCGTGTTTCAACCTATGGAGCTTGGGCCAGCCTGTAGCTTCCCGGAGGTTGAGTATGACGTTATAGGTTGCTTAGCAAGAGGCTGTATGTATACTTAGTAAGCGCACCAATACACTGTGCTTTCCACACTGCCCGCAGCAACTTTCTCCAGTGTACACTCATTCCAAATCCAAGCTGCTGACTACGGAAATCAAACAACCACTTCGCCGCCAGGGAAACTGCTGCTTGACTGGTAGTCAGCTATCTGAAGTACTAGGTAGATAGGTATCCGCAACACTATCTAATGTGTTGAACCTCGAGTACACCACAACTTTTAAGATAAATGCGATCCCGTTGAGAAAAGATCAATTGGCAGCCAGGGGTTAGGCAAATAGACCGTTCTGGCACCAGAAGGACCTCAAGCACCTGCAAGCAATACAACATCCTTGCAGAGCGCCAAAATAACCCCCTTCTGGACGTCTCTTTGACCTGAACTTAGGATATTGGAAAACCTCTTAAGGTTTCCTTTTCGAAGTTGGAGTTTCCCTTACCCACCGTCGATGCCACCCTTGAATTCTTAAAAAGCACCCTTGCAATTCTTTTACTCAAAAGGGATCATCCGCCCGGCTCAGAGCTACCGAATCGTGTTGCCAAGTCTTGCGCCTTTTGTCTCTCATCAGAGGTGGAGATGGGTAGGTAAGGTAGGTATGCGGGGAGAGAGATGAGATGAGATGAGACGAAATCTCGAAAAGCCAACCTCCCATCAAGTACGGACGAGCAACCACCCCTCTCCCCTCCCCCTCTTTGAAGAACATGCTTACCTGCTTGATGGTATGGTTGCACCCGTTGCTCATGAGTTACTATCTACTCCCATGTGTACTACTTTGCTAATGGTAGATAGGTAGTGACTAAGTTAGTAAGGTGGCTTCCAAAGTTGTCAGGCCCTATCTTCGAAGCCCCCAACATAGACGAGTTGGTGATGCTCCAGTGAGTACCAGTATTATTGGGCATACGAAGTCGTCACATAACAATCCAGACACAACTACTTTCTTGTCCGTGTAAGAAAAGAAGTGCTCAAAGTGATATCCATGTCTCAACCTCCAAACGTTAAGATGAGCTAAACCTCGGGAGCGTTAAGGTTTGAATCTAGGGAAAGACGGGACAGGACAGGGACAGGGGGCCAAAAATCGCAAGTGGTCTTGCATTGCAGTTTAGTTCATCGGGGTTAGTTCATCCCATTATGGTATTCACCTCACCGACCAGGATACCCATACCGAGTAAAGTCAAGTTAGTATATCAAGGGTTTCCTAAACTGGAGGTTCCATCGTGCCGGTCGCGATTGCTCCAGGCAAGCATTTTCACTATGCGCTTCTAATCATAGAGAGTCGTTTCGTTCACGAAAACCCCTTGTTTACTCCAAACCGGTTTCATCTTTCTCATCGGCTGCCCTGTCACCTAGCCTATTGTGTTTAGCAACATATGTAGCAACCCAGCCAAGTCAAGGTGATCACCAGCTACCTGGGATCTAACCCATTGGCGGGCCAGCATGCATGAGTTTAGCTCATGATTGTGTGCGCAAACCACATATCCATCCCATAGCAACGTCCCTCACAGCAACAGCCCCTTTAGGCCATCTTGCCGATGCATGTTCCCTGCTCCTGTCAACCCTCCTTGTGGCCTGAGAACTCTCTGACTTTGACATACGAATCTTTTCACTAAAAAAAAGGCTTCACATTCTCGCCAGAGATTGTTATCGAAGATCGGCGCTTCTCGCTTCCCAGTTCTGCCCCTTGTTGTCGTCCGCAGAGTCGCCCTTCTAAAGTATCCGCACGTGGCCCGACCCGAATAAGAATCTAGGATATCTTAGCGTTGATACATACAGACGGGGGAGTGTCATCGCTAAACATGATAAAGCAGCTCGTTTCTGGGTAAGGATGAGGGTGGCAGTAGTAGTAAAGTCCGGACTTGTCTATATGTATCTATGGAAGCCCTAATCAGTCTATACAGCAAAGTAAGTCTGCCTCATTATACTTCCCATGATTTATTTGTTTTTACTATCTATCTTCCTTTAGGATAGTCTAATCTGAAACTTCTTCCTTCGCTCTGTGCACATATTCCCTCTGGGAATAAATTGTGTGCCATAAGCAGCATCGTGACGACATGTCCCGACAGCTGCCCGAGGGAGCCGAAGGTGCCGTCATCCTCGCTATAATATACTCGTACATCAGTTGGATGTGTTCAGTACTCATGATATGGCTCACGTGGGCGCACGATGAACGGCTATCATGTAAGTACATAACCTAATCTGAATGATGCATTGAAAGAAATAATTAACAAGTTTGACCATCTATTATCTAGATGTCGCCTGTCTAGCATACTACACACTTCTAAGTACGACGGCATCGATAATACAACAGGCCCACGACATAGCTTGGTGGCGGGATATTGCGATCGAGCAGTATAGACGGAAGATCGCGAATCCCGACAGCGGCGACATCAATGTTGCGAACGGCTCAGTAGGCCTTGATCTAATCCTATACTACATTCGTATGAGCGAGCCACCTACCTACCTCCTATATACTCATACTCACTCCCCTGAAACGAAACGAGAGCATGCAGAGGCTGATGTAAAGTATTCGGGAAAAAAGAGTTCTACAGCTATATCGCCCAATCATTATTTGTGCTATTCTGGTAAGCATTCTCTTCCTATCTCAATAAAAGGGGGTTCGTAGCTAGAATCAGTGTTTAAATCGGTTACTATACTGCAGGGCTTCGGAGCTTGCGCAATCCGTGTACGGGTTGATCGAGAGGGCATCATGGAGAAGGATACTGCGCAAAGTGAACGCGAGCGGGAAAATCGCTTCGGTCGTCCTCCCCTTAGTCTTCGTCCTGGGGATTCAGGCGCGACACTTCCGTCGTCAGGCCTCGGACGAGAACGTCACATTGATTCTCGGCATCCCTTGTGAGTATACCTAGCTAAAATTCTCAGATATTGCTTAGTCAACTCCTCCCTGCTGACAAACGTAACGTTAGTCTTGATAAGTCTGGGACTGGGCAGTGTATTGATGCTGGCTATCCTCTATCGCTACATCCAAAGCCGGCGGAAGCTGGTGCGGTTTGACCCGCATAGCCGCATATCTGCGAACAGTGACGGAAGCAGCAACACAAGCCTGAATAATCGCGCTACTACACAAGGGTCATCGTCGCCATCTTCGGCGGCGTCAAAGCACAAGGGTATATACGACAAGTGGCTGATGACACGGTTCACCATCGCCTTCATACTTCTATCGTACGCTCCTTCCCTCTTTTCCTTTTCCCATCTCCTAACCCGGCCCCCCTAAATACCTCCACGTATGTTGTTTGTTTGCGCAATCGTTATTGACGCCCATCTATCGATTGATGGATCGAACAGGGTCTTCCAAGTATCCACGATCCTCTTCGATCAAACAGCTAGGCAGAACGCGCGCAAGGACGTACAAGCGCCCAGACCAGATCTAAGCGCAGAGCGCGCCTCTCTAACCTTCTACCTTTTTCTCCCGGGGAACACGCCGGGTATAGCGCTCTTTGTGGTGTTTGGCACGACGGCCACTTTCCGATCCTATATGTATCAGATATTTGTGCCGCGCCGCTGGCAGCAGCAGCGCAGAACCAGAAAAAACGAGACGCCAGAGCCACCAGCGAGCACGGCGAGTAATAACAGGGCGATGATGACAGGGAGGGCTGAGGACATGTTTTCACTGCGAGACCAGGACATGGAGACGAAGTCCCCAGTCGTGGTAACAACAACAAAAGCAGCCTGGAGACCTGCTGCGTACAATGGCAATGACAACGACAGTGCCGGGTTCTCCCTCTCCGTCTATGAGCAGCAGCCTGCCAGGCCAGGGAGGGTCAGGGTCATTCAGTATAGTTATAATCACGATTGGTACAGAGACAGAGACTTGGAGCTAGGGTTCGTGGGGAATGACACCGCTATTACTGGAGGTGGTTCGAGATATCAGTATCAGCATTCCAAGGTACGATATAATGGTTAGCACAGGCATTGGCTATAAAGTAGATGAATAAAGTAAAAATACGCGTATTTTTAAAAAAAATATTATGGTTACCCTGCATGTCCTACGGCATGTACTCACCCTACATGCTTGCGTAGCCCAGGATATGTGTGTGCAGAAGAGAAGGTGAGAAGACTTACCTCCCACCCTCTCTCTCTCTCTTTTCTATATCTTTCTCTCTCTTTTATTCTTTCTTGTTCCTTGATGGGCTTGCAAATGAAATTCTGTTATTAAAAGTAAAACTGATAATGCTCCGCATTCCCAAAGCCTAATATGCTTGTCACCGTATCTAACGTGAATGGATAACAGCCACAACAACTTAGCCACCCGGCTTGCCACTTAATATAGCCCTCAGACAAAGCAGACAAATATCGACACCGATAGAAGCTTCATATACATCGCTTTGATAAGAGTGCTGTCCTATAAGAATACGTAGAAAGGGATGCAAGACAAAAGATCATCCATTCTTATCCTCTACTCCGGGCCATGAAACGTTCTCGTCTATCTATTCGTAACATTACAATTTGTTGATCTTAACGACGGGTACTAGACGCTGTGCTCTTCAGGTCTACATTGAAGGACCAACGACCTGTTCGGGGAACAATTAGCCTGAGCCGTATCCTCGATAAAGAGTTGATACTCAAAACTCACCATTGGCAAGGTTGTCGGCGGTGTCTTGGAGCAGAATCACACGGCGCCTATTGCAGTAAGCCGTCTTGTCCATTATATCCACCTTCAGCTTCGGGTCGGCGAGTTCTGATATAGGTTTCTCGAACATTTCTGACAAAGCCTCGACAGCCATCTCCAAATCCTTCTGGTTATCTTCAAAGATTTCGGTGAGGTTGTTTCGGGCGAGATAGAACGCAAAGGCATACGTCCACTTGAGCGTCTGCCGGCACGTTTGCAAAGCTTGGGAAGCCGTATTCAGATATTGAACCTCTATCCAAGACATGCCGGAGGCCGTCTGCAGTTGCACCATCTTCTTTTCTGTCTTCTGATAGATATCCTTGTCGAGACGAGCCGATTGCTCGTGGTTTGCATAGCGGTTATAGTAGTGTAGATATCGCTCCAATGACACTCTGGACTTGGCTTGGGCATCTCTGGCATCCGTGCCACTCTTCTCCTCGAATCTGTTGCAGTTGTACCAGCTTGTCCCGTGCTCGGACCACAAGCCCATACACATCCAGCAAAATTCGTGCTTGCATTTCCTGCACGTCATGTGATTGCACCCGCCGTTCTTCTCAATCGTCGAGTTGCATTTGGGACACTCCTTCGTATTGGCTGAAATCCAGTTGGCGGTCTCACTGTCATCCGCGCACTTCTTCAACCATCGTTTTACGAGCTCACAAGGGGCTGGCTGGTGATCACTGAGAATGCAGCCGAAGCAGAAGCGATAGCCGCAGTGACAAACAACCGTAGGGACGACCTTCTCGAGATCCTTCTTCTTAATAGCACACTTAATAGCGTTGGCACAGTCAGGTGCAGGGCACCATTTAAGCGTGTCGTTGTCTTCGACGAACGTCCGGTTTAACAACTCCTGATAACGATTCTTCAGTTCAGGGGTAACTAGAAGATCCAGGGACCGCGAGTCTATGATTCTAGAACATCCGTCTGACGGGCACTGGATTCGAGCGGCTTCGCCCTCTTCGCGGATTTTGTGGGTTAGGTATTGTCGGTAGCAGTCGACGCAATATCGATGACCGCACCTCATGGCGAATGTCTGGAGGCCTTCTTCGTCTTCGCAACAGATGTCACACATAAACCCGGGTATGGCTTCTAGCTTTGGGGGGCCTGAGTTGTTGGGACCCAAGCCCGCAGCTTCTAAAACCTTAGGGGGATGGTCCGTATACTCGACAGCGAGTCGATCCTTATTCCAGCGAAAATATCGAAGCAAGATAGCTATATCTTCTCTAGGCATTTCTAACACGATTTTCAACTCGTCTATCATCTCATCCTGTTGACGTTGGATGTCGGCGGGATCGAAAACGCGGTAACTAATGTCATAGGACAAGGCCGGCTTATCGTCCGCCTTGTAGGAGGTAACTTGGGGATCATCATCAGGATCGTCGTCAAAAACATCGAAACCTAGAACATAAAGTTAGAAACCCCACGATCAATGTAAGAAGGACAGCGATATGTAACAAGCCAAGGCAATAGCTCGAAAACTGCTGTATATGCTTACTATACGATGGTGAAATGATGGAGGGGTACCAAGGGTGGGAGAGGGGTTAGGCACGACACGAGGACATAGAACAGAGAAAAGATAACATAGTACGTACCATCTTCGGCGTCTGACAAGTCGTTTTCGGAGTCGTCTTGCATAGTGTATTCGTCGCTTGACATGTTGAGGAACTCATCGTCTGAATCCATGCCTGTGACTGGAGTTGGAGGTGCTGCTGAGGCGAGAACCCGCTTAGTAGGTAGTGTTTCGGAAGAAGATGAACCCGTCGCCTCAGCGGCCTTCCGCTTTCTCGTGATGGGAGGAATGGTGTCGTTGGGGAGGAGGAATTTGGAAAATGCTCGTCGGTGGGCGAGCCGTAGGTGACTCTATAGCGGCGGCCCCCAGAAACCGGGGGACGGGAGCAGGCAGACGTGCTCGAAAGGTATACGAGCGTCCGTATGGAAAGCGTAGATGACAACGACGATGCGGAGACGTGCACTTGGTTGTTCTCAGAACTAGTCTAGCTACTGGTTGGCTGGATGTGATGACGGCAGGTACGACTGTGGCCAGAGGGATGCGGTGTGAGTCGTCAATGTGAGGATCGTCAACCTGGAAGCGGAGGTGCAGGCTTGGATAGATGGTGGATGGTCTTCGGGCGGGTTGGTTCGAAAGTACTAAACTTGGAGTAAGACTCGGCTCTTGGTCTACAAATGTTTCGCAAGCAATAGCATGGAAATGAACGACGGCTTGGGATGAGTTGAACCTATTAAAGGGTCGCTAGGCAGGCAGTAAGATGGAAAGATGGAGAATATGGACTGGCTCAGTAGTACCGGATACCTGGATAGGATACTGGCAACGGAGCAAGCGAATGTAGTAGTACAGGAATGTACTGAGTAATGAACGAGTGGGTGCCGATAGGTACAAGTCAACTTAGTAGGTGGTGGAGGCGCTATGACACCTAGGTCGTGAATGTGTTGCAATACCATGGGGCAACAGCGTACCTTCCCGTCAAATAGGGCAGAATGAATGGAGACACGAAGCGACCGCGCTTCTTGTCAGATGGTTGACTGAATGAATGGGGGGAAGTTTAAGATGTGTATGTCTGGACCTACTTGCTACCAGGTAAATGGTTAGAAGGAAAGATCAAATTTCGATAAATCAGAAGAGCACCAGTACATCTGTACTTACGTAGGTAGCTTAACATGGAAGTGGTACCCATGTGCCGGCAATAGCAGGCACTGGCAGCGATGCCAACTTTCCGGCCCTGGAGATACGGTATCCGTATCTTGTGTACATATATACGTAGCAGGTATCTTTACACATCCAGTTCAAGCGGCCTACCTACGTGCAGACTTATGTTGCCGCCTGAGGTATTTCTAATAAGGAACAGTTTTATATTGGGGTAGCGTAAGGCACCTAAAATGCTGTGCATATACCGTAGGACATACGTAATTACAGATGCCGCAGCTAGCCTGACAAAACACGCTGTGATAAATACAAATTCATATCGGCACAGAAATCGGGAAGACTCAGTTAACAGAGTGGTTATTTTAAAATTGACAACTTTTAAGTTCATACGAACTGATTTACTATATGGTATGCCTACATTACTTACCTACCTAATGTAAAGATGTATGTATGAACTTAAAAACGTTCTGCAAGGCTCAGGGATTCTGAGTGCGCCGGGACTGTATCGTTTAACCAGCACGCAAATTGTCAGCCGCCCAAGCCGGTGGCCAATGCTGGGGCACCACATGACGTTTGTCAAGTGTACAACGGGAGGGCATATGATCTATTGCATGCAGGACACAGGTATTCGCAACTTAAGCTTATTCGAATTTTACTATTTGCATTTATATCATATATTCATAACTTCGACATTTGTGTGAATTTATTAAATTTTATTAAACACTAGCCTTGCTAGCCTAAGCAAACCTATACTGTGACAGGTCTATTACCCCTAGACCCGTCGTGTTTCCTGCCTTGTCCATACTCACGTTTTTTAGTTCTTCTGCGTCACTCTCAGATACTAAAAGGTCCTCGCTTCCAATAGGTTTGTAAAGACCCCCTATATCTGCCACATCGGCGCGAGACATCGGTACAAAGGCTGGGTTGACGGGGATCGAATCTAGGCTCATCCGGCCAAGGCTGCAACGCTTAGGTGGGCGCGGAGCCTTGAATGCTAATGTTGGGGATTGTGTACTATGCGCGATGGCTTGCTTTCCAAGCCTCTGCAGCGGTGTAAGTCGAGGCGTTGTAGCCGGTGTGGTTTGGGCGGTAGACGGCTGACTAGCCGTAGAGATTGGAGTCAACGAAATCAGCGAGTTCCTCGCCGATGACATAGAGCTTTCTCTCCTTGACTGCCGCTGCGACTCGGGGGCCATTTCGGGCACATAAGCGAAATGATCCAGGCTAGACTTTGGAGGCGTGTCAGGGACAGTAGCCTCATGCTGATCGTGACCCAGGCTCGATATACCGTCTGGTTCAGCAATTTCGTCATCCTTAGATATCTCTGATTTGCTAGTCTGCAAACGTTCGCCCTCGAATACCGAAAATGTCTTACGACGGTCCTGTCGGTTAGACCAGCCGTCAAAATCTGGCAGTTCATTCAAGGCTTCCTCCATTGAATCATCTGACATCAAATACCCTTCTCTTTCTCGCTTCGTCGTCGTCCGGGGTTTCAGTCCATCTGGCGCAAAAAATTTACTCTGTTCCTTTGCAGGGCTCAAGCTAACAGCGGCGTCCTCACAGAGACGTGCCTTCTTAGGTGGTCTAGGGCTGATTCCGGCCCCAATGTTATTGTTCTGGACGGTTACTGGTCTCACGGCTGGCCCCGTGGTTGTTCGCCGTGAGCGTGATGCCAAAGAACGACCGCCATTAGTAAGCAAATTTGTTACGGGTTCCGTCTGACGGCGTGGTGCGCTACCGGATCGGTTTATATAGGGCCGTGATGCGCCACGTGCCCCTGACTCTGTACTATCAATGTACGGCCTCGGAAGCGGAAAGACGATCGGCCGGTTCCCATCTTCGGTCACGCGTTCGGGGTTGGGGCCAAAACAGTTAGGGTCCATTTCGGCAAGTGGGATTCGACGATGACCCTTAAAGTAAGCATCAATCGGCTTTTTAGGTGTGTCTCGAGGGCTTTGTGATGTGACTGCACTGGTACGATATGCAGCAGACGCCGTTCGTTTTCTTGGCGATGGGAGCACAGGGATCACAATATCCTCCTTGGTGATGGGATTGACGTCTCCAGCCGCAATTCGTCGGGCAATCAGAGGTTCTGTGAAACTTCCAATGAAAGGAAGCTTTTCTAAGCTGAGATCTGCTGGGAGAAGGGTAAGATTAACAAGTTGTTTGGTAGTCGGGCAGAACGCCCATTGATACAAAAAGGTCTGTTCCGCTTGGGTAAAAAGGGTCAAGTAATCCTCCGGAATGCGATGTTTGCCCTCGAACTGAAGCATCCGTACAACTCGATCAACAGTCTTGTGTTTTCGGAGCATTCGATGTGCCGTCTTCAGCCCAAAATTGGGAAGGCCGTCGAGGTAGTCGCATCCACTTAAAATGGCCATTCGTCTGAACATGGCGTCGTCCCATCCGACGAAGGAGACCTCGCGGCAGGCATTGAAGTCACGGCGGTTGATCTCGACACACTGGCCGTACTGGTCGAGCTTCGTAACGAGACGTTTTGCGCCAAATACCAATAAATCAGAATCGTCCGAGACGATGCCACTGATAATTCCTTGGCGTTCAAGGTAGACTAGCTGGGCATCGGCCTCGTATGGCGCTACCACGTAAGGAACATTCGCTTTCTTCAAGGCTTCGATGAGATGTCGGGCCATTTCGGGAGTGACATCGATCGCCTTTTGGAGTTGTTGATGAGCTTGCGAAGTCTTCCCGGCCTTTAAGAGTTCCAAGCCCGCCTTCTTGCCCTCCTCTCTACGTTTCGAACGGGAAGCCTCTGTGGCAGCTTTACTAGGCAGGAAATCACCGTCGAAGACGAGGTAAGGATTTACACCATAGTGCTGCATCATCCGCACGCGGTTCATCGCGAAGGTGACATATCTATCACATAACGTCAGAATCTTTCCAAGCCAAAGACTGCTCTCTTGGGAGCGAGACTCACTTTCGAGTTTGCTTGCCCTCGGCAAGCTCAATGGCACAAGCAATGGCACCTCGGTGCAACCAGCCATATGCATCTACGCCAAAGGTCTCTCCCTTGAAGTTCTTCAATTCAGTCGGCCGGTGAATCGACTTGAGTAGGGGGAGTAACCCTTGATTGAGTCAGCATAATGATGTACCTGACTTATCATCTGCAGAAAAAGATGTATGTATATGAGGGAGAGAGGGATAGAGAGGGGCAATGGTGTCATACCCTTGATACCCATTTCGTATAAAAATTGAGTCGGCGCTGGCGTGAACAGCGGTCTGGTAGTCTAGATGGCCGGTGTCCAAGTCGTTCCCGTTACTTAGCCCATCAGCTGCATGATCAGCCAGCAACTGAGCGAACAGGTCGGATAATATTCAAGTAGTTATTGAATTTGAGAATGTGGTTGTAGACAGTACCTGGCGTGTCTGGGTTATAAAAAAAGCGTGTTGCAGAGAAGATTGCGGTGAACCTCAGATAAACACGCCAAGACAGGTTCAGAATACGCGAGACTCCAGATGCATGCTAAACCGCGACAAACATGGCGCTGGAAATCAAAGGCGGCGGATGACGGGATGTGTAAATGACAATTTGGCAAACAAGAAAGAGAAGAAGAAGGCTCGAATTAGATATTCCCTCCGAAGTGAAAGGTGCTACTAGGCATGTTAAGTTGAATGTCCACGGTACAGCACCAGAGCAACACGCGAAGGCGGGAAGGACCAAGGTGGGTATGGCAGGTGTACAATTGATTGACAAGCCGATGGGCGGCTGACTGAAGTGCTCGCGTCGCGCACCGCGACTTGCCCCAGGGGTTGCTATTTCCAGAGCAACGTGGGGTGAAAGTCTCCACGCCTGTTGAAGGCTTGTGGATACTGCTAGGGAGTTCTAACCGTCCTGGGAGGCACTACCTGTATGGTCCGTGCTCAGATTTGATACCCTCTAACCTAGTCTACAGATCTGTAGCGGTAGGTACGCTGGAGGTATGCCGTATGCTGAGCGGCCCCTTGAAACGAACCTCTCAGACCCTAAACATATCTTCCTAACCTAGATGACCGACTTACAGGTACCTACGCCAACAAGAATTTTGCCCCACCAAAAAAAACCAAGTCGGATCTGGGATACGAGTTCTGTCCTTGCCTTGTCCTCTGAAAGTTGATTTGTGTCAGGGAAGTTAATATCAACAGCAACTTGTTTCTCTTTGGTTTTTGTAGCCCGGTTTTTATTGCCATCATGCCAAAAACTTTAGAGCGCACGCGGAAAGCAATCGCGAAAAAGAAGGGTACTATAGACTCCCTACACCAGTATTCCCGAGATTCTAAGAGGCTTCACCGCGCGTCGGTGAGAGACGAGAAGTTAGAAAAGATTGCCGCCGCAAGGAGAAAGAGAGATAAACCCTATAGTATGTCAGTCAAATCATATCGATGAGTAGAATGCCACTGCTAATGTCTCCGCCCGCAGTTGAACGTGTTGCATTTTTCCAGGAAGCTTTGAAGCAAAATGGTGGTCAGCCCCTAAGCCTTAACACGATACAGGAGCTCATTCAGACGTATGCGAAATCAACCTCCTTGATCCTTACTTGTGCTTGTGCTTGTGCTTGTGCTGATACTCCCAAGATATGTCCATCAGTATGATGAGGAACTCGATGAAGTAAAAAAGGCTCGTAGGCCGGGTCAATCTGCCAAGCCAAAGGAGGACCTTTTAAAGATGAAGATTGCCCAGTTGCAAAAGGAATATCAGACTGGCTTCCGTAAGTGTGACCTCGCATCCTAACCAATCCGATCCAAGCTAATTGTCTATCCAGTCCTCCCAGCCATTGATACGCAAGAAAATGCCATCGTGGTTGACAAGTGGGAAGGCTCCTGGTCGTACCTCACTACCTTCAAATGGGCGAGAGTATGGCCAGATGGCCGAGTCCAGCCCGCAAGTTTTCCGCCCAAGGGCGATCACTAAGCCACCGACTGCAAGCATCGAGTCCTACAGTCTCGCTAAGCGCGCCTAATATTTCTGCTGGTAGATTCGGCTAATCTTGCTGTTCACAACGACACCTGGGGGAGATGCCGGCCACCGGCGCAGGGAGCCGCCAGCGTAGGACTTGCTCAAGCTTCGACTACTCCAAGGTCCGGTTGCGGGAGGTTGCGGGATTCGGCTCCCCGCATCGGCGTATAAGGCATCTAAAGCTGTGGGCTGTTTCGCGCCAAGAACATTTGCGAATCATGTTGGATTGCTGGGCTATCTGGCTCGGGGATGTCCTCTCCCCACAAGCCATCTGGTTTCATTTGCTGCGCCTAACCTTAGCATTCTCGATGCCGATTCGTCTAGGGAGATGAGTTCCGTCACCTCTGCAGTTGGGGTAAACCCCGGGAGGCTTCAGGATCCCGCCAACGCCCACCAGCCGATACCCGTCACCAGGAATCGGGTACCGCTCCCACCGAAGACTGTCCTACTGCTTGTATCTGTCCCACCATCCCTCGGACCGCCTCTATGCAGCCAAAAATATATTCGACGCTTGTGGTGCGATGTCAGCTCCGGCCAAGTGGGAAGCCGGCGGTACACCAAGTCCAGATCCTTCCGCCGCGCACAGTAGAACAGATCTTAGAATACCCTCACACATGCCCTTGACGAAATATCAGAGAATGGCAGACTCAAAGGACATTCCAATCAGAAATCTTGAAATGTCCGTAAACCAGAGCCTGTGACTTTCGTCTTTAGGTTTCTCTGACAAGTTGTGGTAATCGTACGGGGCATGCACACGAGTGTCAAGCTTCCGATAAAACCCAGTAGCTTATGTGTCGATAGCTCATATTCGATATGCCGCCTGGCTGTGGTTGGCACACGTCATATCCTGGCTTTAGTTCCCCTGGATGTAGCAAGATATATGAATGTTATGCCACCCCTATTGGTTCTATGGGTATCGCGACGTGTATCTGGCGAGGACTGGAGGGTGTGGCAGAGCACACTACGCAAGACCTATTGTCATATGTAGCACGCGGTAATGGCAATCTATAAAGTTGCTATGGTATCTACGCCAGTTCGCGTCCGCGTCCGCTACTTCAGCGTTCTACATATACAGCCCCTCGTCATCTTCTCGGTTCATCATCCACCTCAGTGTCAAACTTAGAGCCGTACATTTACCGAACAAAAGAAACTGACACACGCTACTGCCACAGAATATGTGTGGGTATATTACACATCTAAGAACGTGCACTCTATGCGCAGAAGAGGAAACGATCCTTATTTCAGAAAAGGCATGCTCAGCAACAAAGCGAGGCGTCTTTGGTTCCTGTGGACGAGGTATTACCAGCAATGATAAGCGCAACAAGACTCCATACCAATGCTGGAGATGCAAGGAACATTTCGATAGAACCTTGTATGCGCGATCCCCGAGAATGAGGCTTGTGTAAATGTGCTCTGCCATCGACAGCGTATTATTCAAGCTTCAAGTTCTTTTAACACACTGCTTCTAAATATTATGGCATCCGAGTTCGAGATAAAACAACAGCAATCATCGAACATCAATACGATAACAGCAGTTGGCCAGGCAGACAACACACCTATTTAGTTGCCTGCTAAGCACGATACTTTGCACGAGGGGCCGCGCTTGATGGCGGTGACGCTTGAATACCTCGGAGAAAAGTATACCCCTGTTGTGGTGACAGGGTCGTGCGTCTCAGGGGTCAAATATGCGGTCATTCGATGGGAAATAGCAGGGCAGCGTGAGGATACTGGCAAGGACGGCAATAGCTTCCCCTGGGTTCAACCTGTACATGTTTCAAAGTTGCTCTCGCATTTATGACAAGCAGAGCATGACTCACAGAGAAAAATAAAAAGTAAAAGCGCTATGTTTTGTTTGACGTTCTGATAGATGCATTGTGATTTGTATCTACAGATTTAGACGTAAGTCTATTGACTGCATGGCCACAAAAAACAGGCCTATTCGAACAGTTCTAAGTCTGACTTTACGACTTCCTTCATGATATTCTACCCTAGTAGACCCCTTTTGTTTTCTGGAAACATTATGCCAACATTGCTTTCTATTACTTCTGACCCAACATTCCGTATCACGAAGAGGTTAGAATCAAAGTGGCCTGCCCGTACAATGTTAGAATATTAGAACATGTACCTATTAGACTCGGCCCTTTATTACCTTTTCTTTAAACATAGGTCCTCTTCACTATCTTGAAAAGTAACAAATCGTTGAGTGAGAAGATCAGGATACAAGTGGAGGCAGGCAAGCTACATAGTATTTACAATTATTTACAAGTAAACAGGTATGCCTTAGGCTAAGTATGCTGTATCTGATACACGTACTACGTACTGAAAATGCGGAATGTCGAATAATAGGTATCAGTAAATCTGGGTCTCTAGGGAGGCAAGTAGGTAAATGCAGTAAGTAGTAAGTAGTAAGTACGGTGGGCCTGCTTCCAGGAGGTGGAGCACTCTGGAATAGGGACTGCTTGGGAGAGTCTCTATCTAACCAAGGTAGGTTACCTAATAACTGATTGGCCCGTGCAGCAGGAAAATCTCATTGCGACGTCAAATAAAATTTGAGGAAGCGCAAAAGCTCTTTACCAACCTTCATTCTACCGGTAACAACCTTGAGATACCCCTTCTCTTATCCTCCTCCCTCATCACCACCATCGTAGAATCCATATTACGACATTCTCCCATCTCTGTTCATCTTTGTTTAAATTGCTCTTTTAAAGCACAACCAGGCCGAAAAGATGATGTCCCTCAGAGCTGTTGCGCGATCAGCGCCTCGCACTCTGACTCGCCTCAGCTCAACAGCTATCCGACAAACCAGAGTAGCCCAGCCAAGTTCCCTGTTGAGAACGTCATGGGCACCTCTCCGCACAACACAGCTCAGTGCCAGCTTCTCGACAACCCCACTGAGACAAGCGGCAGACAATGAGGTCGACCAGGAGCTGTTGGCGAAGCTCGAGAGTGAGCTGCAATTCGAAGATGAGATGAAGGCAAATGAGCAGTTGCCTGCTAGCATTAAGGATTTCCTGGATAACAGCCCTTTTGAGCTGAAAGACGAGCCCGGCAAGCAAGATGTCTATCTAGTCCGAAAACTCGGCGACGAAACGTAAGTGACACCTGGTGCTCGCGTCGTGCTCGGCGATTGATAGAATTTTTCGCTGACCCACTATTGCAGTATCACCGTCTCTTTCTCCGTCTCTGACCTCGCCAACTACGAGCCCGATATGTACGATGAGGATAGTGCGCTGAGCGATGCGGATATGGACACACCCGAGGGCAAGCAGCTTGCCCAGGCTGAGGCCGATGAGGCTATGGAGAGCGGTGAACACGACTCCGCCATCCCCTGCCGCCTGAATATCGTTGTAGAAAAGCCCAACAAGGGTGCTCTGAACATCGAGGCCGTCGCCCAGGACGGAGGCATCCTAATCGAGAACTTCTACTACTACAAGGACCCCAAGATGGCCCACAGCTCAAGCCCCGAAGCCGTCCACAGTGCCGAGGACATCTACGCCGGTCCTCCATTCGGTAGCCTCGATGAGGACCTACAGCTCTTGATGGAGCGTTACCTTGAGGAGCGTGGTATCACCCAAGCTGTTGCTCTGTTCGTTCCGGACTATATGGAAATCAAGGAGCAGCGCGAGTACCAGACCTGGTTGAAGCAGGTCAAGGATTTCGTCGTGGCCTAAATGGTTTGTCGACGAGAAAGTGAAGTGTACGATCAGGCGGGCGGGCACGAAAGGACAATGATCATGTAATACCAGGAGAAGCCCGAATATTTTGGTGTCTTCCATGTAAAAATTTCCTAACCTCGACGCAGGTTATAGTGTAGCATAATACGCGATCAGCAATCGCTTGAACGAATGACAGGGCTATGAGGGAGTCTTCGGTGGCAATACTACGATGCGTTCTTTTGTGCACGTTCGGGTATGTCTCATCTACCGGACGATGTGCTAGAAAGAACTTCCTCACTCCATAAATATAATATAGGTACTATCATGTCATATCTTGTCAATGTTTTGTTTGTCTCGACCCACACACATCAGGCTCATTACTTTACACCACATCATCATACTCAGTCTTCCAACTCACGAATTACCTACCTAGATACGCATTATCTATGTCTGTCAATATCGTCGTCGCTACCCATTACAAGCATGCACCGTCCGTTACATATGTAGTATCGAACCTACCAGTGGATGTGCAGTCTAATGCACCAAGACTTGGGGTTCAAGTACAGCATAGAAACACCAGCTTAAAAATATCCTTCGCGGTTCAGCTTCGCAACTCTGCAACTTTAGTTACTAACTGGCTATCCGGCTCCCCGCTATGTACAACCCGTCATTGTCCTCTTTCGTCTCTCTATCTCCCTCCCTCCGCACACAACGTAACGCGTAATTCTGGAGGATCAGTCGAAGAAAGAGCGAAAGCCAACTTCCCAACAAAAACAAAAACAAAAAAAAGGACTTCCTTCTCTCCCTCATCCGATTCATGATCCGGATCAATTAGAAGCCATGACCTCCATCTTAGCGGAACCGCTGCTGTGGTATCCCTCGGTAGCGAGAATCTGGTAGTCGTGGCTGCCGAGCTTCAGGCCCGCGTTTGTCCAGGCGTTGAAGTGGTTCTGCATGGTGACTGTCGAAGGGGAAAAGAAGGAAGAGAGGTGTTAGCTTTTGTTTCTTGTGGTGTGCTATAGCTAAATTTTAGAGGGAGAAGGGTTAGAACTCACCGCTGCCGCTGGTTCGCTTCTGCTGGCGAACAGACCAGAATTGGTAGAAGGTCGACTGTAAGAATGTACCGGTGGTTAATGATCTTGCTCACTCTGCGAATGGAAATAGAAGGGTAGGGGAAGGGGCAAGGATCAAAACTCACGGTTCCTTCAATCGATGGTTGGTTGACGCGCTGGGTCTGGTAGATGTCGTAGGTGCCTCCGTCGGACTGGATGGTGCCGCGCCTCTGGGCGCCCGAGGAAGGGTTGTACGACCCGAAGGCCTCGACGACGTAGTACTCGATCAGCGGGCTCCTTGTCCAGCCGTAGACGGAGAGGTACTGTGGTATACACCCAAGAAGTGTCAGCATGGTTACTCAAAATCATGCATTTAGTCTGTCCGTTGATGTGGGAATAGCCACTCTTCGTAACAAGTTCCCACGCTGGAGGGGAGGGTAAAGGTAAGTAAGTAGGTATCAGGACTCACGCTGTTCACATTGGCACCGTTCCATGTGCCGTTGTAGGTGACGACGCGGGCCGCGCCGGGCTTCCAGCCCTTGCCGGCGACGAAGTTGCCCACGTTGTTCCAGCTGACGTCGTACTGACCGCTGGGTCCGTTGTTGTAGGACACGGAGCCCTGGTTATCGGTCCAGAACGAGTAGAAGAACTGTTCATAAGAGAAGTGGAAGGTTAGTTACCGTTGGCGTTAAAAACCCCTCCTCTTCTTCTTAAAAGATCCTTTTCTTTCTATGGTTTCTCTCATACCCCGTTGTTGGTGCCCGTGCCAGGCGAGGTGCGCGTGAAGAGCTCCAAGGGCGAGGCGACGGCGCTCGCGGCGGCCGCAAGGGCAACGAGAACGGTTGAACCGAGCATTTTCTTTTTTCCGACTAGGCGGTTGACTTGTTTTGAGACTTGACGATTGAAAGCTTGTGGAGTAAAACCGAAGAGAAGCTGAAGGATGATCTCAGCTAAGCTTTTCTGTAGACAGATTCTTGCTGTTATATGTGTGAAGAGATCTACACACCAAGCAGCCGGTTTAGGGGGTCGTTGTATGCAATTGATTCTGTGAGGCGGCGTGGTTTCCGAGGATTCACAGGCTATAGCCGCTCATCTTATTGACGATCAGCTTTTGCCGGCATTGGCGAGCCAGCATTATCTGGGGAAAGACAGATTAAGGGGGCATCGATTTCTACCGGCGGCTAATAACAGGGACTCTACATCAGCTGTTGAGCATCGTATATAGTGATTTGTGAGTGTGGATGGGTGGACGTACTCTATGATAAATAAATGAGGCTCTTGGCGCATATCTGGGGCAATATATGGGGCAATATCACAAGCATGCATATCTCTTGCGTGACCCGTTAGCTGTGTACATGGATGAAATACTGCCTGGCGAGTCGCTCACTTATGCGTAGGTCCCCGACACAGGTCACCGCATAACTCGCAGGCGAGGTAATTGTATTTCCCATGACGGCTATAGAATAAGACGTTGCTAATGTTGATGTATCTAGCCGCCACGCGTATTGGAGCAATGTCCAACATGTCCTTGGGTTCGCGCACTCGATCGAACCAGGATACACCTCTCCTTACTATATCTGAGGTTCTAATAATCCTTCGATCCGCGTCACTTATGACAGGTGATGGGCTATAAGGGTGCCGAGGTAGGGAGAAACCACGCAGGACCGGCTGTGTGGGACGCGAGGGGTTGTAGAACATGTCCATATGATCTTCGATGCGCACAAGATATTTCCGCTCCCATTTTGTCAGCTTATCCGGAGGAGAGAGTCGTTTCCTGGGACGGAAGAGGGAGTTTCATTAATCCACCGCCATGAAATGAGCGCTTGGGTGAATGGGCGTACAGAAGAACGACGAGTTTCAGCAGACTGGGCGTAGCATCGAAGTTACACCGGTTAAAACGCCCTGGTGCGTATAATTTGTAGGTAGCGGTGGACGCAGATATAGCTGATCACATGGCGAAGAGGTTCAGGATGAGGGCCTTGGGGTGGTGGTTAGCCGTTGGGTTACAATCCTAGGCCAGAGCCCATACGCAAGATGCTGGGAACTTAGTCATGTCCCACTTATGACTTTGTGCGGTGCTGTGTAATACACAAGTAAAAGCTGATTTTTAATTTTTATTTTGTCTGTAAACGTTGACGGCGTCTGACCACCCTCTATATTCCTCAATGGGCCGTGTGTAACCGCTATACACAATTGTCGAGTTAGTTCGCTCCTTGATATACCCCTCGGTGTGAAACTACACGGTCAACTCCTGAGAATGGGTTTGGGTGTGTATTTGACCGCCACTCTGGCAGCGGTACCCCTAGCTCAAGGCCACTGTAAGCCACAATATTTCCCTGGAGTCTAACAGCAGCATCTTCTCCAGTGCTAATGTACCGCTGCCTAGTTGCCTTTGTGCGCGTCGCTCTAAATGGGGAGTGGCAGACCCCGTTCCGCTTCATTCGGTATGGCCGTTTATTCTTTGATCTGGCTCTTGAGCGAGCGTAAGCTGAAACTGGCATGCTTACTGCCATGTCCTTAGCAACAAGACCACGCCGTATTTTGAGGACTGGACGCCGAATGCGAACTGGAATTCGCGGGCGTGCATAGACCCGACCTATGCCACTGACAAGCCGGATTCGGTTCGCTGTGGCCGTGGAAACATAGACCACGCAGCCGAAACAGATGTCCTGACGGTCCATGCGGGTGATACAATTGAGGTTGCACACGTCAGGGAGAACCCAGAAGAGCTAGAGGAGGTGATCTGGGACAACTGCCCATACGAGCGCGGGAGCTGTGTCAGGTTCCGGGGCGACGATAAAATCGTAAGCAGTGCCTTACTGGCGGCCATGTTCATGAGTAGTGACTTTCTGGCAAGGACTGTTGCTGACACTCTCTGGCGTAGAACATCATGGACATCAATCATCCCGGGCCGTTTCTAGCACACCTATCCAAAGTCCCGGATGGACAAGACATCCATACGTATGACGGATCTGGAGACTGGGTCAAGATATTCACGCTTGGCCTGGGGAAAACAGACGACCCAGATACGCCGTATGTCTTCCTCGCCTGGAATGGCCCCTTTTACCAGAACGGTGAATACGAGTATCGTCTCCCAGGCCGAGTATGCAGTGATTCCGTTGTTCATCCTGACGTCAAAGGTGCAATAGCTGACGCGATACAGTTCCGCTTCAACCTGCCCAAGGAGACGCCGGCGGGACAGTATCTCCTCCGCTTTGACATGGCGTTGCCAGGCAGGGACGACACGGCGCCAGCCCAAATCTACGCGACCTGCGCACAGATACAGGTTGTGAGCGATGCTAAGAATGGGCCCCTTCCCAAGGGTATCCGCATCCCGGAGGACTACACAGACGACTCGCCTGGTATGCCTAGGCAACACCAATTAGTTTTATATATCTTTGTATTGGACTGACCAAGGGATATAGGAATGCGCATGACTGCTTCAATGGAAATCGGTAAAGTCATTGACCCAGACTATGTCTATGCAGGCGGCCCCCTATGGGACGGTGTCAACTACGAGCAAGACAAGCCAGACCTCGACTAAGAGCTCAACAGTTGCCTTACTTTGGCTCCCAGCTTACATAGTAGAAACACGACAGCCCATTGGCTGTGGGTCAGGAGGAAAGCACTGTATTTCGAAGCCCATCCATCTAGCTTCATACTTAAGCACGTTATTATATTAGAATTGCACACGTTAACCTTTCTTTAAGTAAATTTTTTTTTTTTTGTATAACTATGTTTATTCTACTCTACTATCCAAGCAAGGACAGCTGTAGGCAAGTTTGGACTTTGTTTCAAAAGGCGCGACCCACCGGATAGGGCGATCCATTTCCTAGGGCCGTAGGCGGGGCATTTGGACCCCAAATTTAGAGCTGAAGGCTCTACCTACGTCGTTACCTTTCGCCCAAAGACGCCATTTTGTCATAGAACCGCACAATTCGCGCGTCACGATATCTCTATATATGTAGCTTATGGATTAACCGCAAAACTCACTCGTCACGATGTATAAATAGCTTTATGTATTAACTTAATCCTTTTCTATTCTTCTTTTCCAATTAAACCCTGTGCGACTACCTGAGTTTCCGTATCTGTTTACAAGATACGAGGAGCCTCGGCTAAGCGATACCAGCCATTCCACTTGGACCTCGAACCGGCATGAACCATCGTATGCTCACCCCCACATGCATATAAGAATGGCCTCGAGAGGTCTGGCACGGGCGAAGCCTCAGTGCTCCGTCTGCCTCGGGCTAAATCGATCGGTCTTTCCTTCCCGCATTTCGAACCCAAGCCAGCCATTCCGAGCTTCGGTCCGACGAGTGCTTACAACGTCACAATGCCTTCGTCGACGACCCCAGATAAGCCAGACGGAGCACCTGAGGCCCACCAATCCCGTGCCCTCGAAAAAGCTAGCCTTCGGCTCCCACGCTAAAAGCAAGAAAGAAGAAGACGCGAAACCGGCAAAGGGCCAGAAAGACCCCCTAGTCCCGGATGACAAGACCGTGCAGGAGCAGCGCAAGGCGGACTGGGCGATCATGAAAGAAATGGCACATTACTTGTGGCCAAAGGGCAAGGGGAGCCTGGACACGAAAATTCGTGTCTCGGTAGCCCTGGCACTGCTTGTAGGTGGCAAGCTCTTGAACGTACAGGTACCATTCTATTTCAAAAGCATCGTCGACGCTCTGAACGTCAACATTGGCGAGACTGGTGGCACAGCTGCGACGATTGCCGGGAGTATGATCCTGGCATACGGCGCGACAAGGATAGGTGCTACAGTGTTCCAGGAATTGCGTAACGCTGTCTTCGCCTCTGTCGCTCAGAAAGCGATTCGCAAGGTGGCGCGTGACGTTTTCGACCATCTGCTCCGCCTCGATCTCAATTTTCATTTGAGCAAACAAACCGGTGGCCTCACTAGAGCTATTGACAGGGGAACCAAGGGAATCAGCTTCTTGTTAACTAGCATGGTGTTCCACATTGTTCCAACCGCCCTGGAAATCTCTATGGTATGCGGCATCTTGACCTGGCAATATGGCGCAAGCTTTGCTGCCATCACACTGGCCACGATGTCGGCATATACGGCTTTCACAATCTGGACGACTGCCTGGCGAACCAAATTCAGACGCCAAGCCAATGCTGCGGATAACAAGGCCTCGACTGTCGCGGTAGACTCGCTAATCAACTACGAAGCGGTTAAGTACTTCAATAACGAAAAATTCGAGGTGGGGAGATATGATAAGGCCTTGAAGGAGTACGAAAAGAGCTCGATCAAGATCGCTACGTCTCTAGCGTTTCTGAACAGTGGCCAAAACATCATCTTCTCTAGCGCTTTAACTGGCATGATGTACCTAGCGGCGAACGGGGTGGCCCAGGGCTCCTTGACAGTTGGCGACTTGGTTATGATAAATCAACTAGTCTTCCAGCTGTCTGTCCCTCTCAACTTTCTGGGAACAGTGTATCGAGAGCTCAGACAGTCTCTTCTCGACATGGAGACCCTTTTCAACCTGCAGAAAGTGAACGTGTCGATTAAAGAAGCTCCGGATGCGAAACCCCTTCAGCTTACGCAGGGCGGCCAAATCAAGTTTGAAAACGTCACTTTTGGATACATCAAGGAGCGTCCCATTTTACGTAACCTGAGCCTGACCATACCTGCCGGTAAGAAGGTGGCGATTGTTGGCCCTAGTGGGTGCGGAAAATCTACGATTTTACGCCTTCTATTCCGCTACTACGACGCAGAGTCAGGCCGTATCTTGATTGATGACCAAGATATCCGCAGTGTCCAAATCGATTCGCTCCGCGAAGCCATCGGAGTTGTTCCTCAAGACACACCTCTCTTCAACGATACAATCGCTCATAATATCCGATATGGAAAATTGTCCGCACCGGAATCACAGATGGTTGCCGCTGCCCAACGTGCTCAGATCCACAACATCATTATCAACTGGCCTCAAGGGTATAACACCAAGGTCGGCGAAAGAGGCATGATGATCAGCGGTGGAGAGAAGCAACGGCTGGCGGTTTCCCGACTACTGCTCAAAGACCCCCCTCTCCTTTTCTTCGACGAAGCCACAAGCGCGCTGGATACACACACCGAACAGGCCCTTATGCAGAACATTAACAGTATCCTCCAAGAAAACTCCAGGACCAGTGTCTTTATTGCTCATCGTCTCCGTACTATCTACGACGCCGACCTCATTATTGTACTAAAGGAAGGCAGCGTGGCAGAGCAAGGCACACATGAAGAACTCATCAACCGGGGCGGGCTATACTCGGAACTATGGAGTGGTAAGTCTTTACCCCTAATGCCTCTAGACCGCCAACTTTCTGTATGAACTAACGCCTCCTAATTCAATTTCTAGCCCAAGAGACATGGTCTGTCAATAATGGTAAATCATGACTTATTAAACTAAACTAGAGGATTAAAGAAAATATAACTAGTTAGACGAAAATAATATTATGAAATACTGTACATGAACAAAAATATTTTCGCACTATGAATGGCCCCTCATGGTCGACTTGCACAGTACGGCGGTGATCCTGCTAGTGCACACAAATAAAACATATGCCTACATGTGCCCCATGTGCCACATGTGCCGGCCTAGTCGAGTAAGGTATAGCACAAGATACAACTTGTCGGTCTCCGCTGGGGAGTAATTGCAACAGATTTCAAAGACAAACTCCGTGGAACATACATAGGTAGTATAGGATGCGATAGCATGATTGACATGCCAGGTTGCATCATCGCGTTGCCTCTTGCGTGTTTTTCTCTGTGAAGGAAAACCCAACAACACACTTCTGCCGTATGACTGGGGGCCAGTCCAACTTCTGGTGACGATTCAGCTCTGTACAAATTGCATAGACGTATATTCCTCGAGGGTGGCGAGCCAACGTTCTAGAAGATCTTCTGTGATGCGCAACGATACAGAGTTGACCACGCTCTGGGTAGGTATGCTGTATAACGTTTGGATTCTAGATAAGGGCCCTCAATTGACAGCTACAGGACTGTCCGTCGGTCGTATCAAACCGACAAAATCCGGCGCAGATGACCGATTGCCAGCCAGAGCTTATCACGTGTCTTTTGGTTGGCGGGCAATGATATCGAGGTAACTTTGATACGACACAAAACGATTAGGTCTGGCATTCGGCATTCTGAATTTTGCATTCTGGCATATGAGGCGCTTAAGTACTTTCACGTTTGTGTTCGCTTATGTAGTCCTGATTGAACAGTTCAGGTCGAGCCAGTGGTGGCGGGTGGTGCGACTGGTCCCGTCCGTGCCTGCATACGTACTGCAGAATGCGTACTTACCGTAAACAAATAGCGGTGACTATGTGGTCGATTGCTGCTGGCCAGCTGGAAGGGCTCACATCCACAATACCCGCCTCACCAAAGCGGCCGATTAGCCTCCTTTTCCGGCATCAGCTCCTGTCGTGGGGCTACATGGACGGATCAGAGTGGGGCCCAGACACCTCGCAACCATTGACATTGCAGCCGACGCATGTCGGTGGAGCCACGATGTTGGGCATCATTAACCAGCTGTCATTTCGAGGACGTGCCAACCCGGCCCCGGATTGTGTCCAGAGGGGCAACTGCGTGCTTCTTGGTTCTCGAGACCGTTGCCTTTATCAATCACTATGACTAGAACTAACATTCCCCTGCCATAGTCTGGTCAATTTCCCCCCCTAATGTCTGAAGCCTCTTCTCCCCCGGTTTGACCGACTTTCTCTCACCTCCTCTCACCTCTTCCTCTTGCTCGCACTCTTACTTTCCTTTTCCCTCTTTTCCCCTCTATCTAGACATTTGTCTCTGATATGGGCAACCGTGATAGATCAACGCTCAGAAGTGATTCAGGTTTTGGGGATGAACTGCCCGAGCCGGCAGTACGCTGCCCCAGCGACCACCCTTTAAGTGAGTTAAAAGTTCTATTTGGTTTATAAGTTGAGGAACACATAGTGGTTAGCCTAATGCTGAGTGCTAAGCTAACGTAACATTCAGCTCTCAAGGGATATGATATTGGGCCCGCGTCAAAACTTCATGTCGGCGACGTGAGTGACACCGGCTAGGCCCCGAAGCGAAAGAGGTGATTCTAACCTACGTTCACAGGTATTCGAATTCCTGTGGGCCGACTCGCCCGAATTTCAATGGGAATGGAAATGTCTAGGATACACCCGATTTATCGTGCTGCGCCATAACGAGAGCTTCCCTCACGAATGCGTGTGCATGTAAGTGAACCCACAACCACAAACTCAACTCGACTCACCATCCCAGAGCACCAAGATTGGAAATGACGTGAAAACACCGTTTGGCCAACCTACATACAACTAACTCTATCTCTAAGCCCAATTTCCACTGGTGGCGCCAGCAAGCACGAATTCGCAAAGCCGGGCATCGATAGTTTCCAGCAGGGCTATATCTTCGCCAACGGAGAGCCGAACCCGGGCTATGAGCAGCCGAAAGGTGGACCGAAGCTTCAGTACTCGCCCGTCGGGGTCGAATTGCGCCCCGGCAGACTACGTGTGAAAGACGACTCAAGGGCCAACTACGCAGATGTCGTCAATGTCGACCCCGATGCACAGGTCATGGTGGTCGGAGATGTAGTCAAGTACTTTGACCGCGTGCGTCGAAACGTCAACAAGGCTTACATGCGGCAAACCCTGAGAACTGCACTGGAAAAGTACCAGGCTGATAAGGCAGCCAACACTGCGGGGCCGGCCAGCATCATGGAGTCGGTGGATGGAGACCACGGCGGGGCTGATTGTGGAGCGGACGCGTACACCTTGAACGAGAGCCCGACCGATGATGAGATGGAGAAGCAGGAGCCGTCCATCCGGGAGCCTTCCATTCGGGAGCCTTCCATTCGGGAACCTTCTATTCGGGAACCTTCTATTCGGGAGAGACCTGAGAGATCTGAGAGACGTGAAAGACGCCAGCGACAGAGAAGGGCATCTGCTGAGAAGGAAGCCACGCTGAGCTCCCAGCCATCTGCAACGCCTCTGTTGATGGGCCCACGGGTGTCGACTCCGTACGTCGCGATAGCTCCGCCAGAGGAGCACTCAGAAGCTCCCACGGATGGCAACCAGCTGAAGCCGCAGAAGGAGGAATATGACCTCAGATCGATGCACAATGTTGCGATGGCTGGGCTCAAATAAAAGCTCCTTCCTGCTAACCCGCTAATCATTTGCACCCACCCCCTTTCAAATTGGACATGAGTTACCCACATAAGTTACTGCATGAGACTGGGCGTATGGCGAAGGGGCCGCATCATAAAGGCATTGAATTTCCCCATCTGCATTTTCGAAAAACGTTGGTTTTTTTTCTTTGAAATGAGACTCGCTGTTTTTGTCAACCTGCATCTACCGAACGGCACCATCACCTAAGGCATCCGATGTGGGGAGGTGTGGCAAGTAATCGTACCGTTGTTTACTTTTTTCTCTCGGTTCCTCTCGCACTGTTTCTCGAGACTGATGAATAATGACTCAAAGTTTTGTTTTTCCAAGATGGTTATTTCAGATAGACTTTTTTCCCTCTGGCTGGCGAGCGTGAGATAACCAGCCATGCTTCATTGTCTCTTCCAAAAATTCAAAAAATCGAGTACGTTATGAGCCCGTTTTCTTTTTCAAACGAACGAATGGACGTAATACACAGTGCAAATCACGACTCGACGCCAAGACAAACGATATCTCTGGATATCTCTGCCTTGCAACTCGCATATCGTCCTTCTCTGGTCGAGAATAGCACTGTCGGCATCATGCTTGGATCATATTTTTCTCTGTTTACTTTCTGTTTCTGATATCAATCGGGCGATTTGCAGATATATGATGCGGGCTACTTCTGCCTATGTTAATGAACAGGACACAAGACTTGACGCCATGCTTCTTTTTAGATGTCATGGGAATGAATATACATACCTCTTAATACATGATGTCGTCTTGCATTGGCTGCCTGCCTACTCGTAGTTACAGTAGTTCATGAAGAACCGGTAAGAGAAGGTCATGGCGAGAATCCGGTATAGAATATACCGTCTTCCGATTTAAGATAGATCATGTTCTTCATTGATGAACGTTTAGTAGGGTTGTATTGCTTTCGGTCTTATTGGTCGCTTCAGCCCTATAAAAGAGCTTTGAAGCAATTTTTGCTTGGATAGCACTGCCGCTGTACTACCCCTAGGTACCTAGTATTATGTAATTCCCAAGGCGCTAGGGACCAAGTACCGTGGTTACTAGACGAATTGGGCCTAATGTACTTTCCAACGTCAGCCCACATAGAACTCAACTAGGTATGTTAGAGGTTATGACAGTGATATCTTTCTAGCCATTGCATGATCATTGTTTGAACTATCCCAGCCATCACTTATTAGGAGGTCTGATATGCTGTGCACAGATACTCTGTGTTTAGATGATATTAGAATCAAAGCCTGGGGTCTAACTCGCACGGGCAAACATTCAGACGCGATCAGGCCCTTTTTAAGCGCGTCGGATGCGATGGGTACTTGGCGCGTGTCCATGGTTCAAGGTGCCCTCGCGTTGCTATTTATTCCTATAAGTCTAGTAGGGGCGGAATGAGGAGAGGGGATAAAATAACAGAACATCAAAATGCCGAGTCCTACAAAGAAGAGGAAGCTGAACAACGACTCCAAGGACAGCTTGCCTTCACGGGGTCTCGAGTACTTCTTCGCCAAGCAGAAAAATCAGAATGGGGCTTCTACCCCCCCTGATAAAACAGATGGGGTGGCGAAGGGGTTGGCGAATGCGCCGGGGGATGAACATGAGATGACCGACGAGGAACTGGCTCGGAAACTCCAGGCCGAGTGGAATCAAGAACACGCCACTCTCTCGGCCAGCTCAAAGAGAGGAGGAGAATTCTTAGTCGCTTCATCACAAGATCCAGAAGTTGTTGAAGAAGAATCTGTTGCCAACGAAGCTCTTACTAATAAAATACCTGAACCAAGTGCTGCTGGGACATCAAGTAAAACCCAACAAGGAAAAGGAACGTTGTCTCTGCAATCCGTTGCGGCGTCTGTAGATACAGTCTCGGAGTCGATACCCTTCGACGAAAGCCCTCTTACCTTCGACCCGGGTAAGTATATACCGCAACTGAAGGAGCATTGGGCAAAGGATGGCGGGAACACTTCTTACGCGCTTTTAACGCGCTGCTTCGTGCTGGTAAGCAATACCTCCAGCCGGATCAAAATCGTCGACACATTGGTGAATTGTCTGCGTGTCCTCATTGAAGCAGACCCGGAAAGTCTTCTTCCAGCGGTACGTTGCGAGATGCATATATTTTCCTCTTGATCTTCTTTCCATTTCCCGTGTGACTCACTGTGCGTGGGATCCTTCCCATCGCATTATTTAGATTAGCTTAACTCATCGGTATTTTAGGTCTGGCTGTCCACGAACGCAATCTCACCACCTTACATATCCCTAGAGCTAGGTTTAGGTGGTTCAGCGATCTCTAAAGCCTTGCGTCAAGTGTGTGGACTCGACAGTCGCTCACTCAAAGCAATTTATGACAAGTACGGGGATGCAGGAGATGTGGCTTTTGAAGCGAAGAAGAAGCAAAGCTTCACACTGCGAGCCCCGAAACCGCTCACTATCAAAGGTGTATACAGCTCGCTCGTCAAAATAGCTAGCGCACAGGGACAGGGCAGCGCAGAGGTGAAACAACGCCTTGTAGACCGCTTATTACAAGACACACGCGGAGGCGAGGAAAGCAGGTATATAGTGCGCACCCTGTGCCAGCACCTGCGAATCGGCGCCGTGAAAACGACGCTCTTGATCGCACTATCACGGGCTTTCCTGCTATCAAGGCCACCCGTTACTTCAACAGATTCAAACACGGATCCTGATGACTATCCCTTGCGGTCACCCGATGAGCTTCGCCGTCTCAAAAAGGAAGATTTAGCAGAGGTGTGGGCTCGCGCAGAGGAAATCGTAAAGGCGTGTTTTGCGCGGCGTCCGAACTATAATGACTTGATTCCGGCCATGCTCAAAATTGGCGTCTGCCCGGAACTGCTTGTCCACTGCAATCTGACGCTGCATATCCCATTACGTCCCATGCTGGGAAGCATCACCCGCGACCTGTCTGATATGTTGACGAAGCTACAAGGACGCGATTTCGCCTGCGAGTTCAAGTACGACGGTCAGCGCGCGCAGGTACACTGCGACGAGGGTGGCAAAGTGTCCATTTTCTCGCGCCACCTCGAGCTCATGACGGACAAGTACCCCGACCTCGTCGCGCTCGTGCCTCAGATCCGCGGCGAGGGCGTCGGTAGCTTTATCATGGAGGGCGAGGTTGTCGCCGTGGATCAAGCGACCGGCGAGCTGAAGAATTTCCAGACGCTGACGAACCGCGCGCGCAAGGACGTGGCTATAGGGAGTATTACGATTGCGGTCTGCTTGTTCGCTTTTGATCTCATGTACTTGAATGGCCAGTCGTTGCTCGACCGACCCTTCCGCGAGCGCAGAAGCCTTTTGCGCTCGCTGTTCGTCGAGATACCGAACCGGTTTACGTGGGTAAAGAGTATGGACGCTACGTCACAGGACTCGGAGGCCGTGCTGGACTTCTTCAAACAGGCTACTGATTCGAAATGCGAGGGTATCATGGTCAAGATCCTAGATAATTTGCCGAATCTACCTCTACCTCTACCTAATCCAACAACAGTTACAGAAACCGGGGTTAAAGATAAAGACCTGTTGGTGGATCAACAGCAACAGCCGGAAGATACTGCCGGGAAAGGAAAGGGCAAAATACTAAGTGAAGCAAAAGGAAAAGAGAAAGAGAAAACGCCTTCAACGAAAACCACCGCTACCCGCCGTAAACCACTCCTCGCAACATACGAGCCAGACAAACGTCTAGACTCCTGGCTCAAAGTGAAAAAAGACTACAGTTCCTCGTTCGACACGCTCGACCTCATCCCTGTCGCCGCTTGGCACGGGCAGGGGCGCAAGGCGAAATGGTGGTCGCCCATCCTCCTCGCCGTGCGCAACGAGCAGACGGGGTCTTTGGAAGCCGTGTGTAAGTGCATGTCGGGATTCACGGACGCTTTTTACAAAGCCAATCGACGTTTTTACGACGACGGGTCCGGCGATCTGGATCCAGAGGCCGGGACTGCTAATAATAAAGAGGAAGGCGAAGAGAAATCAGGCGGTGGTAGTGATGATGTAAACATGGACGAGGAAGAGGAGGAGGGAAACGAGGAAGAGGGCGAAGAATCACAGAAACACAAAAACATCAGAAAGACTAAACCGAGTTTCGTCGAATATGCAGGGTACCCGGACGTGTGGTTCGAACCGCAGGAAGTGTGGGAGGTGGCGTTTGCCGACATCACGCTCTCGCCGACGTACACGGCTGCCATCGGGCTCGTGAGCCAAGACCGCGGCCTAAGTCTACGTTTCCCGAGATTTCTACGAAAGAGGGAAGATAAAGGCATGGAGGAGGCGAGCACGAACGAGTTTCTTGCCGGCTTGTTCCGCAAACAGGAGGCTAGGGCACCTCTACCACCTGTCAAGGATGAGGGTGACGAGAACATTGAAGAAGACGAGGCATAGAATGGAAACGACAAATGTCAAATCGGCTTATGATTGCGAACTATAATAAGATGTGGTACAGTGTGTGTGGTCCATAAGGAGCAAAACCCCCCCAGGAAGAAAAACCACTGAATCAATTATTCTTTCCACGCCTTGTACACGATGCGGCAGCCATATTTCTCGCCCTTCTTTAGCAGCACCTGGTTCTTCCATTCCTCGACGTTGCAAGCATTCACAAAGCGACTGGGCTCGACGCAGAAAGCGCTTCGCGGACCCCGAGCCGGCACACCCTCGACAGTAGGCACGTCGATATACTTACCGGTATAGTACTGGAAAGCCGGTTCCGTGCTAAGCACCTGGAGGTGGATCTTAGATTCGGGATGATGCGCATCGACGAGTCCAACGAGAGGGAGGCTGCGCGTATCGATTGGTACTGAGTTCGGCGACACGGAGGGGTCGACCACGAAGCAGTCGTCGATATCGGGCTCTTGAGCTCCTAAGGTGAATTCCTCGTTTGTGGCTACCTTGGCGAAAGTTGTCGGACCGCCTGTTGGAATACCGCCGTCGTCTACTGGTAGGTATGAGGGCGTACAGAGCTTCACCACTGTCCCTTCAATCGAGGGGCCACCGGTCAGGTTGAAGTATCTGGTAAATATCAGCCAATTAGGTTGTGCTGCAAGACATTTGTTGCGATTTCATAGGCGGATCCCTCGGGTTGTGACGACATACGAGTGGTTGGTCAAGTTAATGACCGTCTCATCGGCACCACCCAGTAGCTCAGCCTCATACTCGATACCTAGGACAATGACCTCCTTGCCGTCTTCCTGGATCTTTCCCGTGGTATAGATGACCTTGGCGAATACCTCACCGGGGAAACCCTCGTCGCCATCCTCGCTTCTCAGGGTAAACTCGACGCTCTCGCCGCCCTGCAGCTCCCCGTCTTTCGTCAAGCCGGGGATGTCGCGAATCCCGATAAGCTTCGGGCCGTCCCATATCCGCTTGCCCCAGCCCTCGACACCGCCGTGTAGGGTATTGGGACCGTTGTTGGCGGCGAGGCTGTACGACTTGCCACCGTTCAGGGAGGCGAGCTTTGCATTGGAGATGCGGTTCGCGACGCGGCCGATCGTCTCGCCGAAGAAGGGGGCGTTGTGGGACACGTAGAGAGCTTGCGTCGGGAAACCTTGGACGATGTTTACGCCGCCGACCTTGAAGGATTGGATTATAGCGCCTAGGGGTAGGAAGGATATCTCGTCTGCCATCTTGGTTCCTTTTCTTTCTTTCCTTTGGTCGTTTAGTACCCGTTTGTCTATTCGGAAGGGGATGAATAGGTAGTGTAGAGAGTTGGAGAAGTTACTAGGTTAATAACTAATACGTCAGACGGGGGAAAAGATGTCAGGATAATCTTCGAAGATGTAATTGTGTCACACACTCTGGCAAGCAATTGGTCGGACGGATAGACTCGGGAGGTTTCCTATAACATCATTAAAGACCTCAAGACAGATATTGGGTCCTATTTTAGCTACCTTGGGATGCGCTACTTATTCTGATCATGTGAGAGAAACTTCCAAGGTTGACTTACTTTACATTCAGGCTATTATACACGCCTGTGGGGGAGCTGGAGCTCAAGAAAGTTACATGGCGCGATGAGGGTATCTAGATACATAGATCTGAACTATTTCCATTGGTTAACATGGTCAGCTTTGCGCTGAACTGCTCCTTACCATTGTTCGATGCGGCGGGGTAGGCTTCGGACCATGTACCTCATAAGCTAGCGGGGTAACGGGCCTAAGAAGGCATTACGTGCAGCAGTACGGGTGCGTATGGACTAAATAGGTACTGTGCAGAGACCAGGAAGCAGCAACTATCCTAGGTTTACTTATGCTGTACAGTGTGTTCTACACCAACGGTTTTACACGTGGTAAAAAGAGCTCTCCCGCGCCAATAAGATTGAAGAGACTGCTATGATCGTGAAACTTGGTAGAGAATCGATGCGTAGAATGAGATTATGGGTTGTATGTAGTTACTACTATGCGAATCTTAGATGTATGTAATGTAATAGATTTGCTAATAACCTTACGGCCAATTAAGCCCCGGCTGGGTGTATGTAGATAATATGCAGGTGTAAAGGCAGATGGTAGTATTAAGGTTCTAGTTAATTGTACTTAAATCTGAGCTCATGTTTTGAATTTGCTAGGAAAAGTGAAGCCAGAACTGAAACAACTGACCTAAGGTGAGGTAGGTCTGTAAGTTGCACGTGCCCACTTACCCACAAGAGGAGTAGCACTCTATAGGTAACCAGGTCAACAGCATCCAACAAGCGCAGGACTTCACACAGAAACTTGAAGTAAAAAGAGCATTGGCGGTCAAAAAAAACGGTTCTGGCACTTACCAGATAGATGCACCTACGTACGTAGCCAAGTCCAGTACAGATAAGGCTCCTCGAAGAAAACGTTGATCAGCTGGCAAGTATCAGGCAAAAGGCGGACAATTGTTGAAAGCAACTAAACTTCTTTGTGCTACCTGCGGTTTCCAACTTTGGAATTTAGGACGACAGGTGGTGCCTACCTTATTGATTTAATTTGGAGTCGCAATATGTTCAATGTTCCCCTTGGCCACGTACACGTACAACAACTTGATTGAAGCCTTATAGCCTGGGCAGGCTTGAATTCCACGAATCCCACAGCAAACAATTTGTACAACTCGCTCGTTCAAGCCACGCAAAGCCGTCAACGCACATACACACAATTGTCGGATCAGAGACACCGCACCCTTGGGCTGCCAGTGTTGTATTTTTATGCCCTTGCACAAAACCTGTCCATTTCCCGATCCAATTCATCTAAGCGGCTATTTTGCCACGTCTTGACGACTCACTCAGAACCGGACCCATTGTTTTCTTTGGTCCTTATTCTTTAACATCTATTATCATATATTTATGGTTTTATCACGATACACCTTTTATGAATCGTAATAGAAAGCGTGCAAACGAAACGAGAAACATCTCCTCCTGACATCTTTAACACATCTTCTGTCTAGTCACACGTCACAATGGCGGAAACAAGAACATCACCCGCTGCAACGCCGAAAAGGAAGCGGGACCATCTCACCACGGAAATGCACCTATCCGTCTCACCAACCCCTCACCGGTTTGCCAAGACTATTTTCTCCTTTCAGCCACCCGATCCGCCATCCACCTTGGAACCAAATGACCCGGTCGAGGACGGGAATAGCAGCCCACGGTCTAAGGTCGCTGAGAGGTTTAGGGATCTGGCGATCAAGGGCGGTCGTGAGGCTCTGGAGGGCATGGGAGGGTCCACGGTCGGCCAGGACCCCGAAAGCGGGGGCGGGGCGGCCACGGTAGCCACTGGTTACACTGGAGGCCTTCGCCGAATTGAGGATGGGAAACAGATACCAGCACCGGAAATGTCTAGATTTGACTTCGATGCTGGTATTAATTCTACAGAGGCGGATATGCAATTGGACTCTGACGACGATGACGCCCCCTCGTCCCGCAAACGCCCCAAAATGCTTGGACTGGACAACGTCAGGGTCGAGTCTTTTTCTACCACTGCACACGGAGAAATAGCCGTACCCACCGCTGAAGGTGGTCCTCTTAAAGTCCAAACCAACCCATCGCTTCAGGTGTCTATGGCCCCGGAATCCGTCACCGTAATTGGGCATGACAAGGCTGGCCGTTCACAGAAGTCGTATCCATCGATTAATCGTCTGGCGGACACGAAACCTCGCAACAGAAAACGCGCCGGCACACCCCCTCTATCTTCCAGGAGGAAAGCAGCCGCCGAATCTGGATCTGGAGAAGATGGCAACAAAGAAGAAATCATCATCGTTGATCCGGTGCGTGCTGCTCTTACCTGGCGCGAAGATGAGATTACCGTCTATGACCCCGAGGATAAGGATGATGACGGGACAGGTATCAATGGGATTGGGTTCAAGCCCACTGCCGCCGTGGCCTATCAGCGTGCGCAGAGGCGCCGTCAACAGCTTGCCGAGTATAAGAAACGCGAGGAAAGTGAAGCCAGGGCGCGCAGAAACCAACGTCGAAGAGAACAGCATGCGGATAGTGCTGACATGAAGAAGCACTCTATGGTCCGAGTGCACTTCTCCGACGCGCCACCCACCACCGTCATGACGACATGAGCATCCGTTGGCACGCTCATCTCCATATCTCTTATCCCTTATATGAATGATGATTAACACCCACATATTTTCGATTCGTTGCTTTCAAAGTAGCAAAAAATACCCCTTTATCGTTGGGTTTGGCTATCACTCTGGCGGACACTTTTAGCTTTGATTGTTCGGGTCAAAATAATTAAGGCGTTCATGTTTGACTGTACCAATGAACAAGTCACGGCGTTCCGGCAGCGAGCAATCGGGGCTGGCCTGTGCAGTATTGACTGGCTGGTTTCATTATATTGCTTTGGGTTCTATTTTACAGGTCAACGGGTCTATAGCGTTTCCTTCGGTAGAGCCGCTGCCAGCGGTGAAGGTACGGCGAGGTACAGAGTCTCTGTCTGGACCGTCATGGATGTTATACATGCGTCGTTTGCGCATGGGCGCATTAGGGTTGAATTTGAAGTGTAGGTTACCTCAGAACGGAGTCGCTTAACAGATAGCGCCGACTCACGACGAGCCTACTCGTTCAAAACATGTTACCAAAATTTATACCAACTTTTCTGAGATTTTTTCGCCTGCTCCTCTTCCCGTTTCCTTAATTGTGTTGCTTCTGCTGCTTGGGCTTTCTCAGCTTTCCTGCGATCCATGATTTCGACAGCTCGCGCCATGGCAGCGCGCTCCTTGCGCCTTTGCGCTTGACAGTATTCCCATTGTATTACGCTTCCTAGAAGGAATGCGCCAAATGCCCAATTGGCGGCCTTTGGCGCTCTCGCTACGCCAGTAAGAGTGATATCAGTCCGTTAAGGCTCCCTTCCCACTATGGAACTAGAGGTTTTGACGCCTCTCGCAAGTAAAACATACCTCCTACAAGATATCGTCCCACTCCTGTAATCGCACCGGCCCCTATACCCGTCAAAAGGCCTTCCCTCGCACATGGTATCTGATGTAGCTTCAAAAAATCCTGGGTTTTTATCGATTCGAATCCTTCTTTTAATGTCGGTCTCGATGGGTTGCTTGGCTGCCCTTCTGCACCGGCGCTGTCACCGGCGCCATCTACAGCCGATGGGTTGGTTGGTAGGGCTCTTTCGGGGTTAGATGCAGGGTGAAATATCTCGTAGATATGTGGTTCCTTGACGTGGTCTGGCGGTTTGGTTGCACCGGGCGGAGGCCCGCGCAGCTTCGGGGGATCGTTGTCGCTTTGCACCATAGCTGCTTTCTCAATTCTGAACAATGCCTCCCCCTTGTCTATCGAGACAAAAATCGTGAAATCGGCACCCCAGCGATGTTGTACAATATGACGCTAACCTTACAGCGTTTATCTCAACTCGTTTTGAGCGGTATGGACCAAAAAGGCTCCAAAGTTCAACGGGACCCGCTTGGTTAATGCACTTTACCTAATTTATGCACTAATTGTAAGTATGTATAGTGTAAGCGGGGCTCTTTAAATCCCTGCCATTTCCTTTCTCAGCACGCGCCTTGTACATCTGTACTCGAGATTGGACAAGGATACGCGTTTATTAGCTTGGTTATAGCGCGTCTCGCGTGTTCTAAGTGGGTTTCATTCTCAGCAAAGTGCCCTGGTCAAACATATCGATGAAGACCTTCCCGGCGTACCAAACAAGACACACACGCCCCAATTCTATTCCTTTTTCCTTCAGCATAACCAATGTTCTTGTTGATATCCTGAAGCGAGTTTTTGTTGCCGTTTTTTCCAGCTTTCTAATTTGCCAATGCCGTCTACAACCTGCCAGGACCAACCATCCTCGAAGCAATAATCCGGCCCCCTATAGAGGGACCCGAGCCGATACTCTTCGCCCCTCATTTGAGACTGCGCTCCAGACGATCCGAGGACCACAATGCCGAATACATCGCTTCGCCAACCCAAGAAGGGTTTCACTCGTCGAGGAGGAAAACACGCCTATCATGGCGGCTCACGCACACGAACTTTTGCTGCCACTTCAAGGACAGAGGGCACGTCGGCGGACGAGAAGATAGAGCGGGCACTTCTGACGACACAGATCGATGAGTCCATGGGATTTTCCCGATATGAAGCAGGCCGCCCTCGTGAAGGTTGGCTGGTCAATGTGCAACCAACAACGGTGGGACTAGGCGACGACCGCGTGCCCGGTGGCCGAGCGGCTATCGACTGCTACTTCATCGAGGAAGATGGGCAGACCTTTAAGGCGACGGTCGAATACGAGCCCTATTTTCTGATCGCCGTGCGCAAAGGCCGCGAAAGCGAGGTCGAAGAGTGGGCGAAACGTGTACCCGGCGGCGGTGTTGTTCGTACCGTGAAAAGATTAGAGAAGGAAGACCTTTCCATGCCGAACCACTTGCTAGGTTATCGGCGTACGTTTCTGCAACTGCGCTTTAACAACGTTTCGGATTTGATGTCTGCCAGAAGGGACATTATGCCCATTGCGGAGAAGAATCGCAAGGCCATGGGAACAGTGGATGTGTATGCCGAGGTCGCTGCGTAAGTGTATCCTTGTATACTCAGTTTAGGAGATATCTCACTTTAGAGAGCGAAAGGCAGCTGACTATACTACCTTCTCATAGCGAGCAAGCCGGCTTTGACCTGTTTGATGATTCACGAGATGATGATAGACGACATAATACTTCCTTTTCGGACGCAAGCGACTACATAGTCGATATTAGGGAATGGGACGTCCCTTACCATGTAAGAGTAATGATAGATATGAGTAAGTGCTAACAATACCTGTCTTTCTGCCTTACGCTGACACCACTCTAGATATTCGAGTAGGAAAATGGTACTTTGTAGAGGCAAAACATGGAGTCACTACTATAACTCTCAACGAAGAACGTTTAGTGCAAGCGGATCCGGTCGTGATGGCCTACGATATTGAGACTACCAAGTTGCCGCTCAAGTTCCCCGATGCTGCGATAGATCAGATTATGATGATATCATATATGATAGACGGCCAGGGCTTTCTCATCACCAACCGCGAAATTGTGTCCGACGACATATCTGATTTCGAATACACGCCAAAACCCGAATATCCAGGTCCATTTATGATTTTCAATGAGCCTGACGAGAAGGCTGTAATCGAAAGATTTTTTTTGCACATTAAGGAAGCGAGACCGACTGTGATTGCCACTTATAACGGAGACTTTTTCGATTGGCCCTTTGTCGAAGCGCGAGCGAGTGTAAATGGTATCGACATGTACCGCGAAATTGGATGGAAAAAAGACTCCGAAGATATATATAAATGTACGTACGGTGTTCACATGGACTGTTTCGCCTGGGTCAACCGAGACTCCTACTTGCCGCAGGGGAGCCGAGGCTTGAAAGCCGTTACTGTAGCCAAGCTGGGGTACGATCCGGACGAACTCGATCCAGAATTGATGACACCATACGCGAGTGAAAGACCTCAGACTCTCGCGGAGTATTCGGTCTCAGATGCTGTTGCGACTTATTATCTGTACATGAAGTACATCCATCCGTTCATTTTCTCCCTATGTACGATTTTGCCGCTGGGTGGCGACGACGTATTGCGGAAAGGAACAGGCACGCTGTGCGAAATGTTGCTGATGGTCCAAGCATACCAAGGAGAGATCGTGTTACCCAACAAACATGTGTCGCCGAAAGAATCTTTCTGGGACGGACATCTTCTAGATGCCGAGACTTATGTTGGTGGTCACGTCGAGAGTATCGAGGCAGGTGTTTTCCGCGCGGATATTCCGGTCAACTTTGCAGTGGACACTGGCGCCGTTGACGAGCTTATCCGGGACTTGGACGCAGCTCTCAAATTCTGTATTGAAGTGGAGGAGAAAAAGTCACTCGACGATGTTACCAACTATGACGAAGTCAAAGAGCAGATTGTATCTCGACTGAACCAACTAAAGCAAACTCCAAATCGAAACGAACGGCCTCTCATCTACCATCTCGACGTCGCATCTATGTACCCCAATATTATGACAACAAATCGACTGCAGCCCGATTCCATGATTCAGGAGTCGGATTGTGCGGCATGCGACTTCAACAGACCTGGAAAGACATGCGATCGAAGACTTCCCTGGGCGTGGAGAGGAGAATACCTTCCGGCGAAACGAGACGAATACAACATGATTCGACATGCATTGGAAAACGAAAGTTTCCCAGGCAAATGGCCTAATGCCCCACCGAGAAAGTTCCAAGACTTAACCGAGGACGAGCAAGCTGCGCTCATCAGAAAGCGATTAACCTCCTACAGCCAGAAAGTCTATCATAAGATCCGTGACCAGACAACAATTGTCCGGGAGGCCATTATATGTCAGCGTGAGAATCCGTTCTATATCGACACGGTACGAGATTTCCGAGACCGTCGGTATGACTATAAAGGCAAAGCGAAAGTATGGAAAGGCAAAACAGAGTCGCTGAAGGCCTCCGGCGCGCCTAGCAACGAAGTGGATAATGCAAAGAAGATGATCGTTCTCTACGACTCCCTACAACTTGCTCACAAAGTTATTCTGAACTCTTTCTACGGCTACGTCATGCGAAAGGGCTCAAGATGGTACTCTATGGAAATGGCTGGTGTCACCTGCTTAACGGGCGCGACGATCATCCAGTTGGCCCGATCACTTGTCGAAAGACTGGGCCGCCCCCTTGAGCTTGATACGGATGGTATCTGGTGCATGCTTCCCGCCACATTTCCGGAAAATGTCACTTTCAAACTCAAGAACGGCAAGAAGCTTGTAGTTTCATATCCTTGTGTCATGTTGAATCATTTAGTGCACGACAAGTTTACAAATCACCAATACCAGACGCTGGTGGACTCGAAAACGTTCAAATACGAAACCTCCAGCGACAATTCTATCTTCTTTGAAGTTGACGGACCGTACAAGGCCATGATTCTTCCCACCTCCAAGGAAGAAGACAAGAATCTGAAGAAGCGATACGCTGTATTCAACGACGACGGAAGTCTAGCAGAGTTGAAGGGGTTCGAAGTAAAACGAAGAGGTGAGCTGAAGCTCATCAAGATCTTCCAGCAGCAAATCTTCAAGTTCTTCTTAGAAGGCAGCACGTTAGCCGAGTGTTACTCTGCCGTCGCAAAGGTAGCAAACAAATGGCTTGATGTCCTTTATAGCAAAGGATCGACACTGGCTGACGAGGAGTTTATTAACCTAATCTGCGAGAACCGAAGCATGACAAAAACGCTTGAAGAATATGGCAGCCAGAAATCGACATCGATTACCACGGCCAAGCGCCTGGCGGAATTCTTAGGAGCGCAGATGGTCAAAGATAAGGGTCTAAACTGCAAATACATCATCTGTGCCAAACCTCGCAGTGCTCCAGTTACCGAACGAGCCATCCCCGTGGCTATCTTCTCCGCTGAGCCCGAGATCAAACGGAGGTTCTTGACCAAGTGGCTGAAGGAAGAGCCGTCCGATTTGGACCCGCGTGCTCTCCTCGACTGGGACTACTACCTAGAACGCTTGGGGTCTGTGATCCAGAAGCTGATCACAATTCCAGCTGCCCTGCAGAAAGTTCGCAACCCCGTGCCGCGTGTGGCACACCCGGACTGGCTGCAACGGAGAATCAACATCAAGGACGATAAGATGAAGCAGAAGAAGCTCACCGACCTGTTCACAAAGGAGCCGTTGGGTGACATTACAAATTTGAAAGGCACCAGGCTGGATGACCTCGAAGACTACGGGGCAAAATTGCTTAAACCAAAGAGCACAACGGCCCTGATAAGTGCGTCACAGGCAACACCCACCGCTACCAAGCGCAAATCGCCCGAGCCCGAGAAGGAGAATCTGGATCCATTCGCCGCACTCCCAAAGGTGATGCCAGATCCTTCTGAAGACTACCCAGCTTTCTTAGAGTATCAAAAGAAGAAGTGGAAGATTCAGAAGCAAGCTCGTATACGCCGTCGTCATCTTTTCGGTGACAGGCGAGGCAACGCTGGAACAAATATCCAACAAAAATTCCGTAATCAAGCCGAGGTCACTTTCAGAAACACTTGGCAACTTTTGCACCTTCAGACATCGGACAACCCTGGGATAGTGACTGCATTTGTTTTAATCGACGCAAAGATACATGCGCTCAAGATCAAGGTCCCGCGCCAAGTGTTCCTCAACCTCAAGGGGAAAGATCTGCCAGATATAGAGGTTGATGGCTGCGACGTTGAGCAGGTTAACCACACACTCCCCAATGGTCACCCCTCGGCTCATCTGTTCAAATTAACTGTTCCGGAAGATATTTACTTCGCCGAAGCTGAGAAGTTCTCACTGCTGTTCAATCATCCGAGTGTCGAGGGCGTCTACGAGAAACAAGTGCCCCTAAGCATGCGGGCCGTTCTGCAACTAGGCAATCTTTGCACTATTGACGAGAGCCAGCCTGGTGTCCTCGGCAAAGGGTTAGAACAAGGATTTGATCTTTCAGGGTTAATGCGTCCGCTCAAACCAAAACCGTACCTCGACTCCAATCCTCTGGCTTATGTATATATATCTCACATCACAGCTGGAGATCGGCAGATATTTGGAATATTCTCCACAACAAGCGACCAGGCGCACATTGTCATTCTCCAGAAAAGCAAAGATGCTAACTCGGAGCTGCCAAATGTGACGAAGATTTATAGCGAACTACGTGCACGGCGATTGCAGGAAGATCAGGAAAGCAATTGGCAGGAATGCTTCGAGTACCAAGAGAAACTGAGCTTCAAGGTCACTCAGGTAACGACACGGAGGAAAGCGCACTTGGAGATCGGTGATCTTGTCAAGAAGATGAAGAAAGACGAGTCGAAGCCATTGATGCTTGTCATTCAATCTTCCCAGCGCAATCTGCTCGTCCATGATGTTCCCATCCTTGCAGAGTTCCCTATCCTACCTCTAAGATATGATCAAGCGGACAGCTCTCTGCCGCCTCTCGGTTGGCAGTCGGTCGTTGCCAAGCGCCTTGTCTCGCACTATTTGAGTCTAGGATCATGGGTCCTTCATCTCACGGCCCTTGCAAGGTACGGCGACATACCACTTTGCAATCTCGAGCGAGACGATCCTCGGTTCCTTATCGATGTAGCATATGCAAGACGGCTGCAAATGAACAATGTTGTTCTGTGGTGGTCACCGGCACCGCGACCGGACCATGCTGGTTACGAACAAGATGACGTTACCGGGCCGCTAGACACCGTCGCAATGCCCTCGATTAATAACCCAGGGACATATGCGTCCGTGTGTATCGACCTAGAAGTCCGCAATCTTGCAATCAACACAATTCTTACCTCATCTCTGATCAACGAACTCGAGGGTGCCGACTCTATATCGTTCAACCCGGCCGCTGATGCCGGTCCATCTGATGGCTCCGAGATGCTACACTCTGAGTCAGCATTCGCAAATGCCGGCGTTCTGGTTCTTCGTGAAATGGTGAAGTCTTGGTGGGCTGAGGCCTGCAGAGGCAGCCCGATGGCGGATATCCTCGTGCAACATCTCGTCCGTTGGGTTGAATCCCCAGACTCGTTCATGTACGATCGTGCCTTGCACTACTACGTACAGATGATGAGTCGAAAAGCACTCTTACAGCTGATGGCAGATTTCCGGCGCGTCGGCTCGCAGGTCGTTTTCGCCAATTCGAACCGACTCCTGCTGCAGACCACGAAGTCCGAGGTGGGCAATGCTTACGCCTACAGTCAGTACATCCTAAAAAGCATCAAGAGCAAACCGCTCTTCCACTTCATAGATTTGGAGATCAAGGAGTACTGGGATTATCTTGTCTGGTACGACGAGTTCAACTACGGCGGCAAGGCCTGCCAGGAAGTGGTCGAGGCCGAGCAGCAAAATCTAGAGACTATCATGTGTTGGCAAATCAAGACGTTCCTGCCGCTCCGGCTACAGGACACGTTCCAGCACTGGGTCGTTGAATTCATTCAGCTCATGCATAGTATTAAGCATCCGCAGAACGGAGATCCTGATTCGACACCACGGCTGACACAGCTCCCCTTCCGCAGCCTAACCCAAAGCACGGACGTTGACGATAAGGATAAGCCCCAGATCATACTTACCAAGACCTTCGAACGTCCGATGAAGAAAGAAATCCAGGCTCTTATCTCAACACAGGCTCGGGAGCTCCTCCACCCGGAACTCGCGTCCGATTGGTCATTCCCTATACTGCCTGGGAACAGCGGAAGACAGCACCCTCATCCCACCCTAAAGCACCTCCAGCCATGGGGACGGAAAAGTAATAGTGAGAACGCGGTCCTCGAGCTCGTAAAATCCCTCATGCAAGTGCTATCGCTCGACAAGAACATTACCAATGAAGCCCGTCTACTCCGTCGTGAGCTCTTAGCTCTCTTTGACGTCCGCGAGTTCAGCGCCGCCAGTACATTTGTCAACCCAAGCGCCTCGCTCAAGGTGCCCCAGTGGAGCTGTGCCGAGTGCACGCTCGCTCGTGATTGGGACCTCTGCCGCGACGAGCATCTGCTGCCCGACCTCTCCACGCTTCCCGCCCTCGATGGCAACGCCGGTAGCTATGAGGCAGAGGTCCGAAAAGCGGCGGCGGCTAAGTCGTGGAACTGCACGTTCTGCAGCGTCGAGCTCAGCAAGCTCAGCATCGAGGAACGACTCCTCGCGGAGGTGAACTCGTGGATCGTCGAGTGGACGACGCAGGACGTCAAATGCCAGCGCTGCGGCAGCGTCCGCCTGAACGAGTTCATGGAACATTGCACGTGCTCCGGTCCCTGGGGCGAGAGTGTTAAAAAAGAGGACATTGTTAAGAAGTTGGGTGTTTATGCTGGTGTTGCCGACTGGTTTGGTCTCAGGATGTTGAGTGCGCTTGTTGGCGAGGTGCTTGCGGAGCTGTGAACAGTTATCCCGTCAAGTAATAACAAGATATGAATTAGGAAGGGCGTTTAAGTGTCGGTCAATCACGGTTTGGTCTTTCTAAGGGAAAAAGGAAAGGGATCATGGAAGGGAAAGGAACGGAAGAGTTGTACATAGATGTGCGCATGTTGCGTATGTATATGGAATTTCTCTTCTCGAGTCTCCCTTTCTCAGTCTTTTCTTTTCTCGGTCTTTCCCTTCTCGACGCAGTGTCTACCTAGGTTAGATAGGTATCGGACGCGGCGAACGGCGTTGCGGTATATCTGATCGAGAGTTTGATATTTACATATGTGAGAATACATTGGTCCGGCGCCGGTTTCTTGCTTTGTCGCTGGGATCGTATAGTCAGTTTAGTGGTAGTGTATACACACGTGCGTACATGCGTACGTACTCTCTGTTAACCTATCTTGATCACCATTGTCTATAGCCTATAGTCTAGATAGGTTCTATGCGTCTAACCTGGTGGTATGAACAATGTAATAATACAGCTTCTGATCACTGGTTCGTGTAGTTATGGCAGAGTGTGGACATATCAGCTTAACTACCAAGTGGTTTTTGTCTTATGGGCTCCATCCAGCCCTTATGTAGGTATCTACTAGTAGGTAGGGCCTTCTACCAACCTTTACGTACGACAAGGTAATGATAGTAGCAGTGAGGTGCCTATGCATACCCGTACTACTGACGAGCCGACAGATGGGATTTCGAACCTACTTACTCTGTACCGTAACTAACCCCTTTACTAAGTTAGGTAGGTAGTTATCCGGAGCTTTGTAAGAGACGTCTAACCTACTTACAGTCGAGTGCTTGCACGGTGACGGAATGAGGTTTTCTTCTACCTATCTGTCCCTACCTTAGTTAGGTACTGTACTTCTGCGTTGAGTCTTTGATCTTCGCTAGCTTTGCTCTTCGCTTAAGTCAGTCGATACTTACTTACTTACTTACTCCCTCCTGCTCCCATACTGACAGTTTGATAGTCTGGCGGTCTTCGCTTCCTAGCAGTTCTGATTAATAGTCTTGGATTCTTTGATCCAGGTTAGCTGCGGAGGGTTGTCGCTCACCATTTTCTATCCATTCTCCTGCCTCGTAGATAGGAATTGGGCTTGGTTAAGTATGGATATATGTATATATTGTTTTACGTCCGGAGTCCACGGATAAATTTGTAACACGTGAATCTAGCATCAGTGTTTCCGATGCGAAGTTATTCCGAATGGTTTTACTACCTTGGGAGGTGTTGACATTTTGGCTTCACTTGGAAGTTGGTTCTAGTTTGCTACTACGAAGGCAATATATCCTCGTGGTGTGGCTGTAGGCGTGGCTGTAGGTTTGGTTAGGTAGGTACTCTATGTCTTCCTCTCAGGTATCCTAAGAATAGCCGGGGATTCACCAAGTTCGTGTCTAATGGTCTAGAGGTCCCGTGTAATTACCTAGGTTAGGTACTTAAATTGTCGTTTATCACACCGCTCAATTATAACCGCTCTATGTTGCTAGCTCTCGCTGTGTGTGCGTTTACTGTCCGTGTTGTTCTTGTTCTGATCTCTCCTTCGCGTCTCTATTGTATCCTCCCAGCTTAGGGTAAACTCGTTCATTGACTTTGCACCTCCAACGGTGGATGCTGTACCTGGCTAAATTCAACCTGCAAAATGCGCCATGACGTTCATTTAGAGGGGCGGCATCCATTTTTCCCTACCTCCAACCTCTTTAACCCCTACACTATGTACTTCGACTATATTCTACTAGACCGCTTAAGTAAGACCCTTTTGCATTCATTATCTCGGTCAAGTTAAGTTTGCCAAAACATTATCGAATGAACATCTGCTTCTTCGTAGCTCTAACAGCCAGACCTAACCCAAACCAGACGATCTACCGACCAGAGGTGTGGGTTTTCCTAGGTAATGTGTGCTAGGTACAGATGTACTATGCAGGTACCTTGTCTAGTTCATTTTACATACATAGTATAGTACCTTTCGGGTTTTGTAAGCAATAAGAGATATGATGTCATTGACAGGGTTACATGGGGGTTAATTCCACCACTCTCCCGTGTAGGTACATACTGTGTTGGTTGGATTGGAGAAGAAAACAAAACGGGTGAGAGGGGAAGAAGAGAGAGGAGAGGTGAGTCAGGTGAAATTCCCACCGTTAGTGTGTATGTGGGGATGGTTGGCAATTCGAAAACATGTGACTTATTTGTCTACCTGCCTTGCTGTGAGAGGCTGGTACTAGGATTGTATTGAAATAAGGTATTTTAGCTATCCACAGCATAGCATACCTAGATACATACTTGAGAGTTCTAGAAATAACGCTGGTGATAGAAGCTGGGTGGCCTTAGTCGCGATGTCCGAAAATTGGGCTCGACGCCTCATCTACTACATATGCGTATATCTAGTTGAATTTAATTGGTAAATATGTTCTATCTGGTATTTGGTGTACTTAGATCGTTGCCAGTTTCTTGAAGCAAGTGAAGGTTGCCTGACTCCAAAGTGGAGACGTATCAATGCTAGGCCGACTTCACGATGGTAACGGGACGGGGTTGAGGAGATATGGAGATTTTGCAAATTTGGCATCTTGGTAGATAGGGAATTTCCCTCGAGAATCGAGAAAATACAGGTGAAATCGAGATCGAAAACTTTACTCCCCACCAGACCCTGAAAGTTTACATACATAGAGTTTCATGAGTAAGGTAGGTAGGCAAAAAGGCTAGATTGTGATAGAGATCTGATGGCGTTTTGCTAAATCTCCTATCGTGAGGGCATCGAGATCGAGATGTGTCGCCAAAAAAAAGCATCTTGGTCTCGGTGTGGTGTTTCCCAATGGCTTGGGTCCCCACTGGACAAGGTCCGGAACGCTCGAAACGCTTGCCACTCATCAACGGCAGGGGAGGTCTGAATCTCGATCGGGTGGGTACAGTAGGGCATTTTGCTCCAGCTTCAGGTACAACAGCACAGTACATATATCAGTGCTCATTATTTTAAGTATCAAAGCATTCTGTTTGATACGGTGGGTGATACTCCAGGTATTTATGCAATGCATCTATGCATATGTAATCGAAAGGACTAGCAAACTGTTAATTCTCTGCTTGGTAGAAATAACAGCACGTGTACTTTTTACAGTAGCAGACGGTCTCTCGTAAGACGGGGTGGATTTGGCTTGGTTTGGTTTTGGTTTTGGGTCCAGGGTAGTCCGGTTCCCCCCTTACAAATTTTGACGAATAAGGGGTCGCCTGGAAACTAATTTGGTATGGTCTTACGACGTCGTGGTCGATTCCCTCTCAAAATCACGATCCCAACTAAAAACCACCCGATGCAACAACCCCGGCTTCGAACACTCTACTTGTCTCCTTCGGCATCCCGCACCTACAGTACGTTAATATAACGGGGCGCAAGGACAAGCAAAGCAAAGCAAGCAACATCAGAATTAATTTCACCATGATTTATTCATCCATTGTCATGTGTTATCAAGAAGCACTGTATTATGCCTAAACAGATGACAAGAATCGCCCTTATAAGTTATGGGGGAATGGCATTTGGACGTGATTGCGAGCAACAAATAGTACTGTACGCTGCTGGCCGCATACTTACAGCTTGATCTCAGTCTGAGTGAGCCAAAGGCCAAAGACATGTTGTCCTGCAGCTGTACATACCTACCTACTATTTTAGTGTAAGTTACATGAGGGTTTTGGCTGGAGGCAGAGACAGTTGTGATTGGTAGGTATTCTCGGGTTAGCTACCGACTACCTATGTGGTTAATGCCATGACCTATATATGACCCGTATACCTAGGTGATGTATTACCAAGCACTGGTCCTTACTGCAAGTGAGCTTCTCCAAAGCTCCGAAGGATTTCTAGAAACGGAAGGGCAAGTTAGTTACCTACCCGGGGATGTGCCTTAGCCCACGCTGCTTTAACCTCAAGTTTGACTTCAGAGTGGGAGTTGAGGATATCCAGGAAGACAGCAACATATCGTTTAATATATCTTGACATCTTGACTTTGCTATTAAGTATATGGGGAGTTTACTAAGTGTGTGGTATAACACTTACACACCTTATCTTTTACGCTTGAATTGCAAATGGAGGCATACATGCATCTATAACAGTCAATATAAAGGATGCCCTTAGCTGTGGTCACACCTGGACGGAGGGTCCTGTCAGGAACGCGGCCAGGCATATTCCAGGCTAGTCAATTCAATGAACCAATAGGAGGCTATTCCCCCAGATACCGAGTGTCTGTAGAAGGCTGTTGAAGATAGAGATGTTAGGTCATTTACAATCCTGCGCCCGCCTCGCTTGCAAAAGTGCAGGTAGTAAGAAGAGCAATAAACCGTGAAAAGATAGGCTATTTGTATATATCCATTCCTAAGCCAGCTTTTAACATCTACGGTCACAGTTCGGTAGCTTCTCGCTCTATCCTTCGATAGAGTTTACCTAAACTACTAGTGAGATCGACCGACCGCGCAGGTGCTTCCATACCCTTTGCTCGCGTATTAAGATTGATAGTGTTGCCAGACGGAGTGTCCGCTGGTTTGTATTGCCTTTTCGCGAATAACAGTCGACACCGCATGCTGTTAACTCCCCACTGGTGCTACACAGCCTCCAGTTGGTGTTTTACAGCATAAGAACACTACCAAATAGCGAAGTTTTGCCGTGACGACTGATAAGCACAAACAAGTCTTTGCTAAAGCGGCAACCAAACTAAGCTTAATCTGTTATATCCAGGAAAAAAATCTTAGAGCCCAAGGTACCAGTGCCTACCTCCACTTACAGGGCCATTCAGTGGCAAATAATTTGGGTGCTAGCAGCCCTAACCAATCACATGATTCAACTTTTGACATCGCGATGGGAGTTCGAAAGTCAGACCACTGGGAGCAGAGTCGAGGCCCACCTTTACCATGATTCTGGCATGCCTGCCTCAACAGCAACTGGGACATGTCTCGTGACTTCTAAGAGGGTCCCTGTTATAGCATAAGTAGTTGCTGCAGAATCGAGAGGAACAGCCTGTTGGTGGGCACTTGGGCACTTGGTGGGTAACCATGGACACTCGAAGAGAAGCGAGGACCCTTAGCAAGGAACAATGGGGCAAAGTGTGGTACCCAGGTCCTGCCGCTGTTGTTCGTCCATCTTGGCATGGCCTGCACGACGAAAGTGGGGTTGGACCCTGGATCGGCATACGAATATACTAATAGGGTACTGATACTGTTGTACGGCTACACATCTACCTACCTGGGTAAGCTGGTACCTGGTGGACCAGCTAGTCATAAGGTATAAGATACCTATAGGTACGCTGCTGTAGGACTGGCCTAGCCCAGTTCCTACAGCGCACTCTCTGATTTTACAGGCTGTCGGTGCGCCTAGAGTGGAGTACGGCGGCGACGGCGAAGTGTACGATGTAAGGTGTATTTCTTCGATCCGCAATCCCTCCTCGTTCATCGAGATCGGACTTAATTCTCCTGTCCTGGTATACTGTACTTCCGCCCCCAGTCATTCTTCCAGTATGTCTCGTACAGTTAACAGCAGGTATAACGCCAATCCTTTCTATTCTTTGCATTTGCATTCTGTCTGCATCCATCTAGATACTATCTAAGCAGCTACATATTACCACAATTACAGGTAACTGCTTTTTGCTTTAATATCACTGGGTCAATTTCTGAATCCTCTCTGCGAGTACGACGTCGAGTAGAGAAGAGATATCTACAGTATTTCCGTACAGTAGGAGCGACAAAATCTTTGGGTGGCGTTGCATGGGTCCGTTCGTTATTCTCTGTCGCCGTTCCGTCTTTTTAGCTTCTAAATACCTAAACAACACACCACCAGCTTCTCATCGGTCCAGACTCCTAAGATTTATAGGCCTTCCCGCCCTTTTCTGCGACCCTTCTCGGTCGAGACCCCTGCTTTTGTTTTCTACCCATCATTTTTTCCATCTTGTCTTCACCGTCCTGTTCCTGTTCTATCACTTTCTATAGTAGGGCACCTACGACACGGCCAAGGTACCTTTCGAGGTGCCTGATCTATCCATCTTCCCTAGACCCTATAATTTAGGGTCTGTAGGGTGCTGGCTTTCCGTGAAAAAGTTGAATAGACCGCCCGGCACACACAGCTGTACTGTACCCGAACTGCAACAATAATAATAAAAAAGATAGCCACCACAGGGCGCATCCTTGCTTGTTGTACGTATGACGTCGCATCGCACCCCGACTGTACCCCATTCTTTCAATCTCTTGGTCCCTTAACACTGCTCTGGGCGAGTGCCCCAACATCCTTCGCTTGGAAAACAAACCATTCTTCTTCATTATCAGTGGCTTCTAGGTCAGCTGCATCCCGACCAGTCATTAACACGACACCAGATTAAGCCCATGTCACCCGCCCACGGTTTCTGGGTGCAAATCGTGTTATGTTAGGACACGATTATAGTGCGTTCTTCGAGAGAACAAATAAGTAAGACGTCCTTTGCCAATTAGTTGAACGTATCCGAACGATGTCGAATCCCAAGGATACGCGTGCGGGCATCGGTCCGCCTCCTACCACCGTCACATATAAGAACCCTAGAAGAACATCGCCAGAGAATTCCACTACCTTGCGAAACCATCGCGTCGCTCGTGATGCATCGCGACAAAATCTTGCTTTAGCCATCCAGGATCCCCAGGCGGGTGGCCCGCCTGAATATCGACAGGACCCGACGGGGCGAGAGTCGTCAGGAGAATGGAGCGACGGGAAACAGTGGTTCGAGAGATCGAACGAGAACGCGGTGAACAATCTCGATACTAATTCGATGGATATTGACCCGCCGTTCTTCCAGAGGGAAACATGCTCTTCTAACGAGGCGATCCGTAACGTTCTGCCACAGAGTCCTTTCAAATTCGGCCATGACCGTCGTCCTGCACAGCGCTCACGCTTTGCTCAGAGCAGCAGCGCTGACGATTTCCGGAGCGTCATTGACGACCTGACCATTGAAAATAAGCGACTGAAGGAGGAATTGAGGAGATTAAAACAGATAGGCCCAGATTCTCTGCGCAGGGACAAGCTCTTCGAGGTCAAAGTACACGGCCTGCCCAGTAAAAAGAAGAGAGAATTAGAAGCTGCGCTGCGGGATTTTACCACGAGCCTTGAAGGATCAAGCACCGGCGCCTCTACGAGTCGCAAGAAAGCATCGCGCAAGTCTCGAGATGGGAACTCGCTCGGCTCAAAGCATGCTTCGTCTGCTTCGGGCTCTAATTCTAGACCAGTTGATTCGGCCTATGCGTCTTTAGGAACGGGTCCAAGCTCGTCGTCCCAAGTACTTCCGGCCCAGGCTAAAGCGAACCGATTGCGGTCAAACCAGAACATACAAAACTATTTGCGAGATATACCTGAAGGGCTCTGGCCGAAACCAATCTTGATGACCGAGAACGAAAAGAAGAAACTAGTTGTCAAGCGGCTGGAGCACCTTTTTACCGGCAAGATGGGTAATTCAATCGAGAAGTTATTTGGTAGACCTCCGGAACCAATAGCTGAAGACATAGAGATGGAGGCGCCTGGCCCTAAACCGGAGCCAGTCAGAGAAGCTGCACGAGAAGCCCTCATTGGTACGCGTGAAGTGTCGGGGAAAACGAGCCACTCCCGCGACACGGCTTCAGGGTCCAATAAGCAGTCCCAGTCGAGGCTCCCCTCAAATTCGAATTCGAACCCCGATCGTCCCGGGTCCGGTGATGATATCAAAGATGACGGCAGTGGTAGTGCACATGGCAGCCCAGGTGGAAAAGATGCATCGCCTAAGGAGGATGCCCAAAGTCTAGAACAGCGGCCTACCCGCCCCCGTGACTTGGACCCTGACCGGCAACAGGTACCGGCGGACAATTTGGAGTATATCCGCCACTTGGGCATCGTCGCGCCGGAAACTCAGACGCGATTTTCGGCAAGAGATGTATCGCCAGACGCGGATGGCTGGGTGTATCTCAATCTTCTCTGCAACCTAGCCCAGCTGCACATCCTCAATGTCACTGCTGACTTCATCCGCACCGCTGTATGTGAAAAGAGCACCAGGTTCCAGCTATCGCCTGACGGCGCCAAGATCCGATGGCGCGGCGGCGACGAAAACACCAAGTTCACAAGTGACAGTGGAAGCAACTCACTGCGCGGTCGTTCGAGCGATGACACGGACGGATCGAACGAGCTTGATCAGCGGAAGAAGCAAAAGCGATCTAAGTTCAGCATGGGCCAGCACAATTCCACTTCCGAGAGCTTCCACTACAAGCCCCTCTTCTTACACCGTCAAACATCGTCGTCTGACGATCAACCATCGGGCGGTGACGAGTCCGGTTCGTCCAGCGGACAACACTACAGCAATTTGGGGTGGGCTTCCAAGGGGGATCAAAGCGGCGATTCTTCTGGTTTGTCACAGCGTAAGCCTCGTCGCGAGGGTGCTATTATTTACTACAGTGGTGCGCCGTTCTGCACGGATCTCTCTGGTGATTATGGGGAAGTGTCCCTCGACACGTATGATGTCTCGTCCTCGAGCGGCCAGGCTCTTCAAGAAATCGTTCATCACGTCGTTCACCGTCCCAGCATTAATCGCAGCGCGTCTGGGTCTTCGATCCCCTTCAAACCGCTCAGCGAGCATAACTCACTTAGCACTATGTTCGATGGCGACAGCAAAACCCGGCCGGACACAGTGTCCAGTGGGAATGACGAGCCTATCGACGCAGATTTCCCGTGGTCGGATAGGAAGCAACAGACAAGTCTAGCAGATCTCGAAGCCAGCGGACTTGGTGGTGTGTCTCCAGAGGACCACTTTCTCATCGTTGTATCGACAAGGCGGCCTAGAGGAACTGCCACGAAGGACGATGATGATGATGATGATGATAGTTCTGCTGCTAGTTCCGATGATGCTCACACCTCACCAGCGACGCGACCGAGGCAACTGGACCGCCCTAGTCACGAGACGGTTGACTCGCAGAAGACTACAGGAACTACAGATTCGGTTGCCAGCAGACTGGCAGCAATGTCGACAGGCTCGCCCATGCCGGCTCAGGGTCCTAATCGCAAGGGAGCTCCTATTGAGATCGAGTATATTGCGAATCGAGTATATCGCTTGTCGCCCACGCCGCTTCCGCCCGCGGCTTTCTATCGCCCGTCAGATGATTCGGAACTCGACGACGGCGGTAGTCCAGGCAGAGACGAGTCGTGGTCCTCGGAGAGGAGTATTCTTAGCAAACGACCCTTCATACAAGCCAGCCCAGACTCTGACAACCGTAATCTTTCCGGAAATGATGAAGAAGACGAGGATTGGGATAGTGACCCCGGATTTATCTCTAGAGAAAGTATATCTTCTAGGAGAACAGGTAAAACGGGGAAGTCAGGCAAGTCGGGCAAGATGTCTGGGATCAAACGCGGGGATGGGGCGTCACTAGCACCCCTATCAAAGCTCAACACGGGAAGTTTAGCCGCTACCGCAGGAAACGTCGCTAGCGGATACGACAGCTCGATGGAAGACGCGTAGAAGCTATTCTGTCTTTTACGTATATACCTCCCTCTCGTTGTTAATTACCCATGAGATCCGAACGAGCTCTTGGGAGTATTTTTGAAATTTAGTGAAGCGAATCATTTTTACGTGCCTCATAGTAAGGCAGGGGAGTTGGGGCCCTCGACAAATTTGCGGTCAGTAAATTTTTGGTACGATACCTCGTTGATTTCTACTTTACGTACAGGGAAGAATACTGTGCTGATCTCGAGAGATTTGCACTTCACGAGATTTCCCGAATATAGCAAAATAAAAGCATACGGTCTTACCGTACATTGCACATAATGCTATATATTTAAATGTTTTAAGGTTGCATTTTCCTTGTCTCTAGACACGAACCTGACTATCTAGTGTCAGGTTGAAGTGGATAATGCTAGAAACAGATACGGACGTAGACGTATCAAGTTACCCTGAATAATCGTATGATCCAAGGACTCGCAGGTCTTGCTTTGTCCAGCGTGATCTCAAGGATGTAGTCACGAGATGCCAATCGTACTTAACTTGCTCCTTACACATGAGCAAGCCACTCATCTTTTCTGCTGTATTCCCCGGTGTCCTTGCGTTGCAAAACGACATAAGGAATAGACATTATATTTCTTGTATCTCTGGCAGAGAGCTTCAAACGGTTCTAGGACGGTACTACCGCTCCCACATATCTTTATACCTTGATAAGAAGAATAATCACCACGCGATGACAAATTACATATACGGTACTTGTCTTAGATGATGTAGATATCGCGTCATATGTGCGCAGGTAACTCCCGCCTGGTCGTCCGGTCTGGGTGCTATTAATACGCGGGTACCTACCCTAAGATCCCCGACAGCGGGTGCAGTGTTACCTGCAGTAAAGATCTGCGGAAAGTACATATAACTTACAAGGGTACCTTGCATCGAATCCCACCCGTAGTCGAGGAAGGGTTTAAGGTAAAGGCGCGATAGGACCAGGCGCAGACCACGCGGTTGGAGAGTCCATAAGATAAACTGACAATTGTCGCCCTCGTTGGCTAGCCACAACGCAAGTTCGTCTAGCCAATGCTTTGTCAATTATACTATTTTACGAGTTATTGCTAGAATGAGGGACATAGAGTTATGAGATATCATTTAGTGCTGTCTACATTGTACTTAAAATGTAGCAGAATATTGTAGAACGGACCAAGAAGCTTATGGGCTGGTAAGATTTGTAACAGGACAAAAGAGGGAGATGAAGAGACATCGGACGTCTAGGTGCTTCAAGTAATTAGCAGAGCTTCTTTGAATATAGCTTAGTAGGTTAGGTAAGTACTTAGGTTTAATAGCCAGGACATTGTTAACTTAGGTAATCTACTAAGCATCTCCTTGTTTATACTTACCTTATGCAGCTTAATACTAGGTAGGTATACTATCAGCCAGCGCAAGATGTGCCCGAGATTGCTATATAACCCTAGTTAGGTATCTGAAGTAGAGGTAGATACGGTGTGGTGTGTATGTGAAATGTGTGCCTGATTTTCTCAGTTACTACGGGCTACCGCATATAGGTACCCATGTAGGAAACTATGGGTTATCATCGTAACATGTGAAGTTTGCTTTACATGTCGCGTGATCAAAAGCACTGGCCCGGAAAGAAAGAAAAGTTGCCACAAGCTGTTTTTGTGCCTAAGGCTACCACTAGTAGTAGGGGTGGGAGTCCGGTGAAGAAAGTCAAACAACTCTCTTATCAATACATACTAGTACTCGTGCACTTGCATTCCACAAGATTTGAACAGATTGGTCCCTTCCACTGAACCCGGCCCCCACGATTGTACTACCTACCTACGAGGCTACCCAAGTTTTTAAGTTGGCCTTTGGTCACCCATTTAGCGGTATTGTAGGTAATTACAAGCTATAGCTATTGCACGGCTACTTCAAGTCGTTGCCGCTTGCCGTGGAACTTACCCCGATCCGCCTAGAATCCGTCCCTGGGCGGTTTTGACCCGGCTGACCTAACCTACCGGCTACTTGATACGCGCCGCACTATTGCAGAGCAGACTCCACCTGCAGTTCCCGATTCATGCTAATATAACAAATCTCTCTCTACGTCCTTTTTCTTTCAGTGCCATACACAAATACCCGCCGACCAGGCAAAGCCAAGGTTAGTTTCCTATTTCAGGCCGTCGCTTTTTGGTCTTACCTTGCCGATTCCGGACGGGAAGCTTTGGCAAGGTGTCTCGGTTGAGTCATCCATACACCCGTACCTTGGGTACCTTCTCAGCTTTCTTTAAGGCTCGATCCGACCCGAAAACCCCGTTCCCCGACCGTTCCACGACCATGGACCGGATCGCTTCGCGCTTCGGGCGCAGCAAGAGAGGCTCCCCTACGGCACCTCTGGAAGAATGGCCGGCCGCGAATCCCAGTACTACGAATGCCGAGCGAAGTCGACTGTCTCCCGAGCATCGGAACCCCCTACCCTCTCTCACCATCACAACCTCACCGGTGACAACACCTCCGGGATCCAGTCATAGTCACGGTCTGGTGCCCAGATCTCCTCTTCGTGGCCTCGGCCATTTTCGTACTGCTCATAAGAGAGCGCGATCGCCAGGCCCAGTTCAGACCAGAGCATTCAACCCGTCTTTTAACACAGCTCAAGGTCATGGCGCTATCGAGCAAACCAGACCCCCAGCGAAGAAGGCCAAGGAGCCCCAGCTACCCTTTTTCTTGAACCGCTCCCCCGAAGGTATGCCTCATTTGCAAGTCCGGGATATTTCTCCCTAGTCCGTTACATATTTTACATATTCATCACCGGTGTTGTCCAGGTATCCGACAGCAGTTTGATCAGCTAAATGATGCACCGCGCCCCTACCTCCATGCCCACACTCCTCGCGACCGCTACAGCGACATCCGGCCCTATGCCAACAACCGTGTCCAGCTTGCAGTGCCTGAGGGCAAATTCGACTACATCAACGCTTCACCGATTGTTTCTCGGTCGCCGTTGCGGCCAGATTCGACACCAGATTTCAAATATATTGCTATGCAAGGACCCAAAGAGGACACCGTCGGCCATACTTGGCGTATGGTCTCTCACATGTCCAAAAGCCCAGTCGTTATGGTCATGCTTACCAAAACTACCGATGCATATGGACACGGTATGCACTATAACAAGTGCGCCCAATACTACCCAATCAACTCGCTTGAGGTAAAGCAGATCCCCAACCCAGAGTATGAAGAGCACGATGAGTTCGGAGACGGATTCCGGGGTTATATCGAATGCCTCAGTCTAGAGAAAAGACACGGTGGCGATATTGAAGTACGGAAGTTGAAGCTTCACGTCGAGGGCCGTGGAGATACTACTGTCTGGCATCTTCTATATACGAAGTGGCCCGACCATGGCGTGCCCGACGGCGCGGACTACGATAGCTTCTTTGAGCTTATGAAGCTTTCCCGCGAGCTGAATTCTGACACCAGTAATCCCCGCATCATTCATTGCTCTGCAGGCGTGGGGCGCACCGGCACATTCATCGCCTTGGAGACGCTGATGCGGGAGATCGACGAAGGTGCCATGGATCGGCTAGACCCGAACGTGGACGTGAACAACAACGACAACGATCCTATTTTCAGAGCAGTCGATGCCTTGCGCGATCAGCGACTCAAGATGGTACAGGATGTCTCACAGTACAAGTTTATCCACCAAGTGCTACGCCGCCAGTGGCTAGAGCGGCAAGGCTTCGAGGGTACAGATCAGAGGTTAGAGGTTCTTCATCTTGATCCTTTTGTCGAACACAACGGTTAACCGTGACTCAAGAAGACATACTCCCCTTGGCGTGACCACAATCGCACAGGCGCGCCGGACGAGCCGCAGCGCCACCAACCGAAAATACTCACAACAGTCCGAGGCCGATAGTAGCGATGATTCAACGCCAGGTGGCGCATCCCTGCGTGACTGAGTAGTAGGCCATTGCTACAGAACAAAAGCATTCTCTTTCCTCGTCACGATTTCTCCTCACGCGACCCACAGCTGTATAGATTGGTATGGACTTGGTCTTCTCAGCGTCGAGCGCCGGCACTAAAGTCGCTGGGTTGCAAAACGATGTGTTTAGGCTTTTGATTTCGTAGCACGTGGTCAGATCACGTGTTTCTTTTTCTTTCTTCTTAGTAGCATTGCATTGCATCGCATCGCATCACATCGCGTTGGCGGGCCGGGAAAAGCCCGCTCCCTAGTCACGGAAACAAAAGGAGATGCAGGAGCACGAGGAAAACGGCGTCTGGTAGAAGGACTGGACCATGATATAGACTTACTTGTTCGAGATACCCCTTTTCTGCGTGCTTCCACTACCTACATACCCACGTACATATAGATGAGGAGCCAAAGCCTTGCCCTCGACACACTGCTGTCCCATAGCTAATAATTCGATTTCGTTTGATAGAGCTAGGTACCATTTGATTGATTTCTTCTTACGATGCGGCGCGGGAGCAGCGTATCTTGGTTTCTTTTGTCGCCCGCTCTTGCTTACGTCTGCTTCAATACAAGAGAGCGGCGCGTCCCCGAGCAAGGTACTCGGAGTAGCCACCGTCCCACCGATCGTACTCAGACACCATTGGATATGTCGAGTACCATATTTCCTAGGCTATTGTTGTCGAGTCCTCCCGTGCCCTTAGCCGCGTGTTAGCTTTGTATTTTAAGTACTTAATGAAGGAAATTAATTATATTTGTCTTACTTAACAAAACTTGAAACTTGTAAATATGCTGTATTTTCTGTATCTTTATGCTCTACTGCTAGTACAATCCACTCTTCTAGTGGCCCTAAATACAAAAACGCATGATCCTAGATTCCCCTAATTGCGATTAAACTTTAATTACATATATAATATAATGAAATAAAGCTAGAACGGGACAGTAGGTAGAGTCAGGCTTGCTACGAACAAGGCTAGCAAGTTGGAGGTGGTCTTCGCAAGCCCTGTGTTAAAATACTGCTCCGACTAATTGCAACCACCGCAGAAAAGCCAGAAGGCCAAGACCAGGAGTATCAATAAAAACGGCAGGACCAGAAACCTCAAAGATCCAAATTACAATACCAGCAGGAGCAGCCACTAACAGGACGTTATCCGAGTGCTAAAAAGCGTCTGCCAGACCTGGTTTTTAAGCGTAAGTTGTTGCTTTTGGGAGGGCTTGCGCTTCTTAAAAATTTAACATGTTGGATCGCTGGGGCGTCTTGGAATTTAAAATAGTAAGAGAAGTGTATAAAAGAAGCGAAAGTAGCAGCAGTACAAAGTAGCGGAATAATAACGTCTCTATACTTGGATTGAAGTAGTTCAAACACTGTGCTTCCATCTTTCGAAGGCCTCCCAACAGAGGCGTAAAAAGCCACAAGTTACCCGTTGCCGAGCGGTAAAGCCAAAGGCATAATTGGACTCGGACTCATTCGGTAGAGTAGAATATATACTCTAATTCTGCCTACGTATGTAGTATCGGAGATGCTGGTAGGGTTCTACAACCACCTCGCCCAACGGCGAGTGGATGTTGTGGACACGATGGTGAAGAAAAGAGGTGATTACTCAGACCGACAAGGAACTCATCAGCGTACGACCTTCTACGGGGTGCACGCCCTCGGTCGCAAACTCTTTAAGTACACATTTTCTTCTCAGATCTAGTGTCTCACATGCCCTTGGGTAGCGGGCGAGAGAGAGCATGTACTAACCTAGCAGCATTATATCATGCCACTACGTCCTTTTATCTCCCCGACACTTTGACTGGTCGGACAAGTTCCAGCAAAGCCTTTCCAATACTACGATCTGGCATTTCTCAGCTATGGATACCGGTGATCAAGGCAATGAATGAGATTCTCGAAGAGTTTAGCAAGCTCGCTCCTCGAAGGCAGTACTATCCACCTAATATTAGGCGAATCCAGAGGGTATCATGGGGTCCGAATCTCACTCTCTCAACGCAGTGTGATGGATATCTACAGCTTATAGAAGCAACCAGTGAAAAATCAAATAACCTTGAAGCCTTTACAGCCGGCTCCGAATTTGAGTTAAAGGAAATCGGTCATCTGTCTCGTCGTGGCAGATCTCAAAGGGAGATCTACGATCCATTGCTTGACGCTGAAACCAGCCAGGGATTTGACGAAACCGTTCGTAGTCCCCGTGATCGGATAAGTGGAATAGAAGCAGCCCAAGTATACCGGATTTCTCGTGTAATTCTTTCGAATTGTTCCTAATTCCGCATGAGCAGGTCGTTGAGTACTATACTGGAAATCTTATCGAGGCTTCCCAGCTAATTAGAACACATCAAAAGGTGGTCTAATCCGGACGGTGCCATTTCCGCTACATCGCAAGGCCATAACGACTCCGAGCTGTCAGCCAAAGAGACCTTACTCCAGATTCAGCGTGTCACCAGTACCGTGGTTCTAGACTCTAACCCGACGTGCCTTGCTAGAGCGCTCCTAGAGGCTGAAGCTCAACGAAAAGCCTTAGGTTTTGCGTGGCCACAGTTTCGAAAAACCGGCGCCGAAGAAGGAAGCTGGAACACCAGGATCCGCGTCAGTCTCGGAAGTTTCGGCCGCATGCACTGGTGGATCAGGACGCCCGACGATGATCATGTCAACAGCGATACGGAGCTCAAGGCGGCTCAGAAGGCCATGGTTACTGATTTGCTGGTGCCTTTTATCGCGAACTGGCGTGTTAATAGCCGTGCTCATCCTATGAGCAGTGCGCTGTGCAAGAACTGTGCCAAGTAGCAAGGGTACTACTGAGCCTAAGGGGACGGAGTAGAAAAATGTAGTCTTGAACTATGGTGCCTGCCATTCTAGCAAGTAGTTTAAATACAGCATTAAATGCCATTCATTGCTTGCTAGTTATTTGAAACTAACTACTGGTTCCTCTGACACTTAATGCTTTACAGACGAGCACTATGATCTCGCGCTTATTGGTTCGAAGCGCGATACAGCTTCTGCAGGCAACCTTTTGCAGCCTTTTACAGCTTCGTTTGCCGTTTGCGCGTACGCTAATCCAGCTACGCCTTCTAAATCTTAAGCATGGCTGCACATACTCAACGGCTCCAGATCATCAGGTGGCGACCCCCGTGACCTCTCGACCTTTAAACCATCACCCAAATCTTCCCAATCCATTTTTTGCAGCTCCCTGTAGCTATTTTTCTCTTGAGTAATACTGTCGATGATATCTTCAAAAGCGACCTCTTCATCGTCTGCTCCCCAGGTGTGCGAAACAGGATGCAGCTGGGGCGGCATGGTCATATTTGTAATAAAAAAGGAGAATTAGTAGGGGGGCACCCATGAAATTAGTAGGGGGGCATCCATAGCCCGAATTTAACTAGTGCCGCCTGGCAGACAGCAAGCAGATCTAATACTTGGTCTACCAATATTACTGGCACTGTATATCAGCCTACTTGAAGTCATACACACACTTACACTTACGTTTGTACTACAATAGCCGCAACACTATTGAGGTAAATTCCGCAAAAGGACATAAGTTACTAAGTTGCCTGCTCTCAAGTTGGTTACTGTTATAAGCTATATATGCATCAATTACAGTGTGGCAGGGGCCTTTAACTGGGCTACTACTGTAACTATCCATAGTATAACAGGTTGCAAAAGTAAGGGCGCAAGGCCTTAAGGACAGGCGTTGCAAAAAGTAGGTTGTAGAAAAGGTAGGTAAGTTGGCCACGCACTTTGCGGGGCTGGCGACGGCTGGAGCCAGGTGCTTTTGGGTAAAGGGTGCCCCCCTACTAACTTTATGGGTGCCCCCCTACTAATAAAGAAGAGAGAAAGACGAGAGGCGGTTGATAGACCGAGGAGAGAAGGACAAGTGAGCTAATGATTAGCGTGGACGGCACAGGTGACCGGGTAAGTTAGGTTAGTGGGCCGCCCTAGCAGTGAAGACCAGGTATATCTTAGATGGGCCATAGTCCGCTTCCAACGCTTTGAATTATCCTGCGCACCCATTACCATCCCCAAACGTACAGAGGGACAAGAAGAAAAAGAAAAAGAATGACAAACAGATGGAAGCCTAGCATGCGTATAGGATGCTCGATATTCTATGCGTGGGAGCTATTGGCTTACGGCCGAGCACCGTGGTCGATACCCCGCATTCACAGCCCCACGAGTCCTGACCGATCAGAGTGCATATTTTCGCACCGGCAGAGATGACACCAGTTTCATCTGACGCAACACAGCTTCGCGGCCGTCTACGCTCTCTCTGCTGCGGCTATAATAGTCCGAACTGCTCGACCTCGGGGTTGCACGATGCGGCTGTTACAACGCGACAATGCGGGCAAATACGGCCTTACCCCGGACTTGACTCCCGACCAAATTCCTCCCTACGCGATCCTTTCCCACACATGGGGGCCCGACGAGGTAGTCTTTACAGATATAGCAAATACACAGGATTGGTGGGACCAGAAGGCCGGCTCCGCTAAGATTCGATTCTGTGCTAACCAAGCAGGACGACACGGACTGCGATACTTTTGGGTCGATACCTGTTGCATCGATAAGTCGGCCAGTAGCGAGCTCCAGACGGCCATCAACAGCATGTTCCGGTGGTATCGCGATGCGCAAAAATGCTATGTCTACCTCTCTGATGTCTCTAGCTCTGTAGCGGTTGGGGCGCAGGACAGCGCAACAGCCTGGGAGGCAGCCTTCCGGGCCAGCAGATGGTTTACTCGCGGATGGACACTACAGGAGCTTATCGCCCCAACGACATTGGAGTTTTATTCCAGGGAAGGGACCTGGCTAGGCAATAAGCAATCTCTAGAGCATCAATTGTGCGACATCACAGGCATCCCTGCGAGAGCTCTCCGCGGTACTCCGCTGTCCGACTTCACTATCGCCGAACGAGAAGCGTGGGCCCATAATCGCCAAACAACATACGAGGAGGATATGGCGTATTCGCTCTCAGGCATATTTAACGTCCATATGCCGGTATTATACGGCGAAGGGCGGCAAAAGGCGCTGAGGCGGCTGCGGGAGGAGGCCCAGAAGGTTGTTAAGGGTAAGGTTTATTATTCTAGAACTTCGACCCATCTAAGTAGGCTTTAAAGACTGACCGAAATAGGAACCCAATATGACGACTTCTCTATCACCTTCAGTCTCTCCGATGTTCCCGAGATTCAACACTTCGTTGCAAGAGAAGAGGAATTAGCGGAAATGCGCAAGACACTAAGGTCGGATGGAAGCCGCCGCGTCGTTATTCTCCACGGCCTCGGCGGTATTGGCAAGACACAACTCGCGGTTACATACGCGAAGCGGTATAGAGACGAATATTCTGCCATATTGTGGTTCAACATCAAGGACGAAACGTCTATCCAGCAGAGCTTCACCAAAGTAGCGAGGCGGATACTGCAGCAGCATCCTAATGCCAGCCGATTAAGTACTCTAGACCTACAGCAGGATTACAAGAAGGTGGCCGAAGCCGTGCAGGCCTGGCTCAGCCTGCCGGGCAACACCAGGTGGCTTCTTGTATACGACAATTATGACACCCCAAAATTGGGAGACGGTACAGACAACGAGGGAATTGATATCGGCCGATTTCTTCCTGAGGCGTACCAAGGCTCGATTATCGTTACGACGCGATCCTCGCAAGTTCATCTAGGGCGTCGTGTTCGGATCCAAAAGCTCAAATCAATATACGATAGTCTTGAAATCCTTGCAACAACCTCGGGCCGGGATTGTCTTATCACAGACGTCAATGCCAAAAAGCTGGTGGAAGAGCTTGATGGACTTCCTCTTGCCCTTGCCACAGCTGGTACATACTTGAGGCGTGTCTCAATCGGCTTCGCTGACTACCTTCGCCTTTACAAAAAATCGTGGGAAAGACTGCATATAGATACCCCAAATCTAGGCTCTTACGGAGACCGCACACTTTGTTCAACATGGCAGCTCTCGTATGTGCAAGTTCAGAAACAACATCCACTTGCCGCTAACTTGCTCCGATGGTGGGCGTATTTCAATAATGAAGACGTTTGGCTCGGACTGCTCCAAACTAACAGTACGGACGGCCCAGAATGGATACACGAGCTGGCTGATGAACTTAACTTTAACCACGCAATGGGCACGCTGCATGATTATGGATTTGTTGAAGCGCATATGCCGACTTCGGACCTGATCGGGGCGAGAGGATATAGCATGCATGCGTGCGTGCACTCTTGGACAGTTTCCGTATTGAATAAGGACCTAGATAGTAGTCTCATCCGGGCCACAGTAGAATGCGTGGCTGCACGGGTCCCATCACAGGCCGAACCCCAATTTTGGGCGCTTCAACGTCGGCTTTTATCACATGCAATAAAGTGTTCTTCCACGGTACTAGATAGCGACTGCGATATGGAGTGGGCCTTTCACAACCTCGGGAACCTTTATGCCGACCAAGGCAAGCGGGCCGAGGCTGAGACAATGTATATGCGGGCACTGCAAGGCTACGAGAAGGCATGGGGCCCAGAACACACGTCAACGCTCGATACGGTCAACAACCTTGGGCTCTTATATGCTGGCCAAGGCAAGCTGGCCGAGGCCGAGACAATGTATATGCGGGCACTGCAAGGCAAGGAGAAGGCATGGGGCCTAAAGCATACGTCAACGCTCAATACGGTCAACAACCTCGGGAACCTGTATGCCGACCAA